>Ga0209550_10000231_pt1 | contig 49970 bp, 49 predicted proteins | sample LauGreSuBDMM15SN_2_FD_187567 | JGI IMG/M metagenome (GOLD analysis project Ga0209550, IMG submission 187567) | Freshwater lake microbial communities from Lake Michigan, USA - Su13.BD.MM15.SN (SPAdes) (version 5) | ecosystem: Environmental > Aquatic > Freshwater > Lake | place: Lake Michigan...
TTAATGGGGCTCGATGTAATGAGCGCCAAGTACTGGAGCGCGTTGTAACAGGTTGTACTTAAAAACCCGGTCGCTGCAAAGAGTTTCCAGTGCTGGCGCCCCAACGACCAATCCACTTTGAGTTGCGCAAAGATAAATGGCAGCAATACTGCCAGTGCAACCACCCAGCGCAAAAAATTGAGTGTCAGCGGAGGGATAGTTCCTGCCGCCATACGGCCCACGATGGCGTTACTGGCCCACATCAAGGGCGGTACAGTCAACACCAGTAGAGTCGTCGCGCGCATGGTGTGTTGAGTCAGCCCGCTTGCAATACGGTTTTGCCACCCATGTAGGGGTGCAGCACATCGGGAATCAGGATGCTGCCATCGGCTTGCTGACAATTCTCAAGCACAGCAACAAGCGCGCGACCGACGGCCAGACCCGAACCGTTGAGCGTATGCACAAACTCGGTCTTGCCTGCCGCCGTACGGGTACGCGCCTGCATACGACGAGCCTGAAAACTTTCGCAGTTCGAAACGGACGAAATCTCTCGCCAAGCGTTTTGTGCTGGCAACCACACTTCAAGATCGTAGGTCTTGGTCGACCCAAAGCCCATATCGCCGGTGCAAAGCAACATTACACGATAGGGCAAACCAAGCAGCTGCAACACTTTCTCTGCATGCCCCGCCATAGCCTCCAGCGCTTCGTAGGATACATCCGGCGCGACGATCTGCACAATCTCGACCTTGTCGAACTGATGCTGACGAATCAATCCACGCGTATCACGTCCACCACTGCCCGCCTCTGAGCGGAAACAGGGCGTGTGCGCCGTCAGACGAATAGGCAGATCTGCCGGAGGCACGATGGTGTCCCGTACAAAACTGGTGAGTGTGATTTCCGAAGTCGAGATTAAATATTGATCTTCGCGGGCAACCACATTGCCTTGCTCGTCTACGGCAGGCTCATCACCACCGCGGGTGACCCAGAACATGTCGTTTTTAAACTTCGGTAACTGACCTGTACCCATCAGGGTCGAGGCATTCACAATGTATGGCGTGTAGCATTCGGTATAGCCATGGGTGCCGGTTTGCAAGTCCAGCATGAACTGCGCAAGGGCGCGATGCAGGCGCGCGATCGGTCCGCGCATAAAGCTAAATCTTGCGCCAGACAATTTAGCCGCCGTATCAAAATCTAGGCCAATCGTCTCACCAAGGGTCACGTGGTCTCGCGGTTCGAAAGGCAAACGCTCGGGATCTCCCGATGCGTCCGCTTGCGGCACCCAACGACGGACTTCGATATTCCCTTCACTATCGGCACCTTGTGGAACGCTCTCGTGCGGCAAGTTAGGTATTGCCATCAACATGTCGGACAGCTGCGACTGGATATCGGCGAGATCTAGCTCGAGGGCCTTGAGCTTCGCAGGGATAGCCTGCGACTCCGCAAGCACCGTCGACGCGTCTTCCCCCCGCGACTTCAACGCGCCAATTTGTTTGGCTAACGCATTGCGCTGCGCTTGCAAGTTTTCAGTTTCAGTTTGCACTGACTTGCGACGCGACTCGAGCCCATTGAACTGATCCATCGGGAAGGCAAAGCCTCGCGAAGACAAGCGACGAACAACGGCATCTAAATCTTTACGCAACAAGGCAGGGTCAAGCATGATGTGTAGGCAGCGAAGGCTAATGGAGCCAGTATTGTAAACGGCGCAGCAGCCACGCGACTAACGCCCGGCAAGCCACGCTTGACGCCCAAATCGCCTTAGTCCTTTACTTTTTTGCGCGCTTGCGCATCGCGTTCACGCAGATGGGCGAGCTTTTCAGCAATTTTTCCTTCAAGCCCACGCGGTGTTGGGGTATACCATCCAGGCTCGCGCATACCCTCTGGCAGATAGGATTCCCCGGCCGCATACGCGTCGGGCTCATCATGCGCATAGCGATAGGCATGACCATGCCCAAGCTCCTTCATCAGCTTGGTCGGCGCATTGCGCAAATGAATCGGCACGGTGCGCGAACCGTCGCCTTTGATAAAGGCAACCGCCTGGTTATAGGCCATATAGCCCGCATTACTTTTAGGCGCGACGGCTAGATACAGCACCGCCTGCGCCAAGGCGAGTTCACCTTCGGGCGAACCCAGTCGTTCGAAGGTCGACGCGGCATCGTTGGCAATCTGCATTGCCCGGGGGTCTGCCAAGCCAATGTCTTCCCAAGCCATGCGAACGATTCGTCTCGACAAATACTTTGGGTCTGCGCCACCATCAAGCATCCTGGTCAGCCAATACAAGGCTGCATCGGGACTCGATCCACGCACAGACTTGTGTAACGCCGAGATCTGGTCGTAGAAATTATCGCCCCCCTTGTCGAAACGCCTCGCATTCATGCTCAAGGCGTTTTCAACCAAAGGACTATCCACAAGGCTCTGCCCCGCATTCTGCGCAGCAACACTTGCTTGTTCTAACAAACTCAGAAAACGACGCGCATCGCCATCTGCATAACCAATCAAGGTGTCGAGTGCCGCGTCTTCAAACTGAAGATCCTGCAAAACAGTGCGCTGGGCACGTAGTAATAGTTCACGCAACTCATCTTCGTTGAGTGACTGCAGCACGTACACCTGCGCGCGGGACAATAGCGCTGCATTGACTTCAAAGGAAGGGTTCTCGGTGGTCGCCCCGATGAAGGTCACAAGACCAGACTCCACGAAGGGCAATAAGGCATCTTGCTGCGCTTTGTTGAAGCGATGAATTTCATCTACAAACAAAAGCGTGCGCCGTTGGTACTGCTCAAGCGTCATTTGCGCTTCATCCATCGCCGCACGAATATCTTTGACTCCCGCGAACACAGCCGAAATTGCAATGAACGCGCAATCAAATGCCTGAGCCGTTAGGCGAGCGAGCGTCGTCTTGCCCACCCCAGGAGGACCCCACAAAATCATGGAGTGCGGACGACCAGACTCGAACGAGACACGCAAGGGCTTTCCAGGGCCTAACAAATGGCTTTGGCCCACCACCTGCTCTAAGCTGGTGGGGCGCAAGGCCTCAGCCAGTGGAGGAATGGGCTTGGACTTAAATAAATCGGTCATTGCATGCGTACGACGTCAGCGCCTTGGGGCGGCACAAACTTGAACGCATCGGACGCCAGGCCTGGATTGCGCACTAAGGCAGAAAGTTTGACGTGCGTAGTCTGACCAAACGCATCTAGCAAAATAATATGCGCCGGAAGTCCATCCTGAAAACCAATCTCAACGTGCACAAATCCCGCATCGCCCGCACGGGGTACAGCGCGCATCCAGGCCAAGCCGTCTTTGTCTGGCAAGACCGACATCGTAAACGCCTGGTCTAGCGCACCGGATCCAAACAAAATCGCTGCGGGTGAGGCACCAATTGCCTGATCCACTTTGCGCACACTCACTTGATTTAAATCAGGATCAAACTGATAAATCTGTTGTCCGTCAGACAGGATTTGCTGTGCGTAGGGTTTGAGAACTTCCCAATTAAACTGCCCGGGCCGCTTGAAAGAAAACCGCCCTGTTTGTGCAGGTTTTGTTTGCCCTTGTGGGCCCACCGTAAATTGTGAGAAGTTACCAGTTGCCGACGGAACCGCTTGCACAAAACTACGCAACTGATCGGGAGCAGGCTGCGCATGGAGCGTCGCCGACGACAAACCGAATAAACACGCACAGAGCATCGCACACAACGATTGCACCAACCGGCGCACGCGATAGAGCGTCATCATTCTTCATGCGCCGTGTTGGGGGCGAGAATTTCGCGGTTGCCATTTGACTGCATCGCCGACACCAAGCCCGAGTTCTCCATCTGCTCAAGCAGGCGCGCCGCACGGTTGTAGCCAATACGCAGATGTCTCTGCACGAGTGAAATCGACGCGCGACGATTTTTCAAGACGATCTCAACGGCCTGGTCGTACATCGGGTCGGCTTCAGCGTTTGCAAAACCCGTGACGCTACTGACCCCATCACCCGTCTCGCCCTCTACTCCACCCTCTAACAAACCATCAATGTAATCCGGCTCGCCCTGCGCCTTCAATGACTCAACGACGCGGTGCACTTCCTCGTCGGAAACAAATGCGCCGTGTACCCGCACAGGCAGTCCCGTGCCAGGCGGCATATAAAGCATGTCGCCCTGACCAAGCAAGGCCTCCGCACCCATTTGATCAAGAATCGTACGGGAATCAATTTTGGAAGACACCTGAAAAGCGATACGTGTCGGAATGTTTGCTTTGATCAATCCAGTAATCACGTCCACGCTTGGGCGCTGCGTCGCTAAAATCAAATGAATCCCCGCTGCGCGCGCCTTCTGCGCCAGACGCGCAATCAACTCTTCAATCTTTTTCCCAACCACCATCATCAAGTCAGCCAACTCATCGATCACCACCACAATCGTAGGCAACTCTTTGAGTGGCTCGGGCGCATCCGGGGTGAGCGAGAACGGATTCAGGATGGGCTCTTCGCGCTTGATCGCATCGCGTATTTTGTTGTTATAGCCCGTTAAGTTACGCACCCCTAATTTACTCATGAGACGATAGCGCTTTTCCATTTCGCCGACACACCAGTTCAGTGCATTCGCAGCTTGACGCATGTCCGTCACAACCGGTGCAAGCAAGTGCGGAATCCCTTCATAGACACTCATCTCGAGCATCTTTGGATCGATCAGAATCAAACGCGTCTGGGTGGCGTCAGCTTTGTACAACAGCGAGAGAATCATCGCATTGATACCGACCGACTTTCCGGATCCGGTCGTACCGGCTACCAGCAAGTGCGGCATCTTCGCTAGATCCGCCACCACCGCATGACCGGCGATATCCTTACCTAGCGCCAACGTGACCACTGAACTGCTGGAGTGATAGACCTGCGATCCAAGGATCTCAGAGAGCTTGACCATCTGCCGTCTTGGGTTGGGCAATTCAAAACCCATTAAGTTTTTGCCCGGAATGGTTTCAACCACGCGGATGCTGACCAAACTCAGTGCACGCGCGAGGTCTTTCGCCAAATTGACAATCTGACTACCCTTTACCCCTATTGCAGGCTCGATTTCATAGCGCGTGATGACAGGCCCTGCTTGCGCCGCGATAACCTGTACCTCTACCCCAAAGTCTGCGAGTTTCTTTTCAATCAAACGCGACGTAAATTCAATCGTCTCGGCAGAAACTGTCTCAAAGCTGGGCTCAGGCTGGTCTAATAAGCTCAATGCAGGTAAGTCACCAGCGACCACCGGCTCAATAAACAGGGATTGCTGCTTTTCTTTTTGCAAGCGCTCAGATTTTTGTACGGTGACGATTGCAGGTTCAATCCGTATTGGCTGGTCATGCACCGTTTTTTCGTACTTAGCCTCGACTTGCTCGTGCCGCACTGCCTGCGCCACTTGGCCTGCGCGACGATCTTGACGGGCGTTACGGATATTGCTGACCTTGAGCATGATCCACTCGAGCGCAGCGCCGATTTTCTCAGCCACCGTCCCCCAAGAGAAGCCGAAAAATAAACTTGACCCAATCACGATCATGGCGATCAGGATGATCGTGCTACCAGCAAAACCAACCGCCTGAGCCAGAAAGCCCGACCACACATGACCAATCACGCCACCTGCGCCACTGTTGTAATCCATGCGCCCTGGTAGCTGCAGACCCAATGAGCTCAGTCGGTACGCTTCAAGGCCGACCGATCCCAGCAACGCAACAAAGAAACCAATCCCCTGCTCCCACCTTACGCGAGCCAGTGTTTCGGGCTCGCCACGGGTACGCAACTGCGCGGCAAGGCGTAAATACCCCGCCCGCACCCGGTGAACCAATAAAATGACCCACCACCACGCAGAGAATCCGAACAGGTAGAGCAAGACATCCGCAAAATAGGCCCCGATCACGCCCCCGCGGTTGTGCAACTGCTCAGCATCTCGGCCCACCGAGTGAGACCAGGCAGGGTCTGCGGCGTTCCAGGTGGCGAGCACAAGGGTCAGCCAAGCGGCCAAGGCGGCAAACACGATCCAGCGCGCTTCTCGAGCGATGGATAGCAGTCGCGTTTGCAGCGCTGAGGGCCCATTTCGGGTATTTCGGGTCGTGCGCGAAGGGCGCGTCGTGGCGGGAGAAAGTCTAGGCATAGAGAACATTATAATTTGCAGTTCAATCTAGAGGGTAAATCCAATGTCAACGCCAAAACACGCCAAAGTTCTCATTTTGGGCTCAGGCCCGGCCGGCTATACCGCCGCAGTCTACGCTGCCCGCGCCAACCTGAGTCCCGTGATGATCACCGGAATAGCCCAAGGCGGTCAACTCATGACCACCACAGAGGTCGATAACTGGCCCGCAGACGCAAACGGCGTGCAAGGCCCAGAGCTCATGCAACGCTTCGCTGCACACGCAGAGCGCTTTAATACCGAGATGGTATTCGACCAGATTGCCAGTGTCGACTTTTCCAGTCGACCCTTTCGTCTGACCGGTGATGGTGGCGCACAATACACCTGCGACGCACTCATTATCTCGACTGGCGCGTCAGCCAAGTATCTGGGGCTCCCCTCCGAGGAAGCTTTTATGGGGCGCGGCGTATCGGGTTGTGCGACGTGTGACGGTTTTTTCTACAAAAATCAGGATGTTGCGGTCGTAGGTGGTGGCAACACCGCAGTCGAAGAGGCGCTTTACCTCGCCAACATCTGCCGTTCGGTCACCGTTGTGCATCGACGCGACAAGTTTCGTGCCGAACCCATCATGATCGACAAAATGATGGAAAAGGTGGCTAACGGCAACATGAAGATCGCCGCCTTTCGCGAAGTCGACGAAGTGCTGGGCGATCAAAGTGGGGTGACAGGCTTACGTCTGCGCTCGACCAAGGGCGAACCTTCGCTAGACCTGACCCTTACCGGTGTCTTTATTGCGATCGGACACCACCCAAACACGGGTATTTTTGAGGGCAAGTTAGACATGACCAATGGCTACATCGTGACCCGCAGTGGTTTATCGGGATTAGCCACCATGACTTCTGTGCCCGGCGTGTTCGCGGCCGGCGACGTGCAAGATCACGTCTACCGCCAAGCCATTACCAGTGCAGGAACCGGCTGTATGGCCGCCCTGGACGCGCAACGGTGGCTGGAGAATGCGCAGCAATAAGGCGGGCCTGGCCGACCTCAAACGCCTGCATGCGGCCGCTCAAGCCGCGCGCGAGGCGGATGAGGCGCGCGCAAAGACACAACAAAAACAGACGCAGGCTGCGCGTATCGCCAGCGCTGCCGATCACCAACTCTTTGCCCGCATGACGCAAGCGGTGACACCACTCAATGCGGATGAACGCACGATGCATCGCGCAGTCTCAGGACAAAGTACGAGCGACCAGCTTGCACAACGTCGGGCACGCGCAGCCGGTCAGGCGCCTGAGCCTCGCTTGGCACTCTCGGACGGTTTCTCCGCCCCGACAGACGAGGATACGGAGTTGCAGTGGGCTGCACCCGGTATCGGGCCGGATGTTCAACGTCAACTGCGTCGAGCCTTTTGGCCGATCAGCGCTCATTTGGATTTACACGGGCTCAACAGCGATCAAGCGCGGGGTGCACTTGCCACCTTCGTTGCGCAAAGCCAAAGTCATGGTGCACGCTGCGTACGCATCGTGCACGGCAAAGGCTATGGCTCACAGAACGGGCAACCGGTCCTAAAAAGCCGTGTCGCGCAATGGTTGACGCAATTACCCGCTGTGAGTGCCTTCGCGAGCGCACCGATCGCACATGGCGGCCACGGGGCGCTCTTGGTCTTAATCCGGCTGTCTTAGGTAGTCCACCATCTGCTGGGTGACTGCGAGAGGCGCCGGCGTCGCCCACGACACCAACACAATCACCACGAACGCCACGGGCGCACCAAAAACACCTGCAGCAATGGGTTGAATATGCCACCACAGCTCCACGGGCACGCCGATCGGTATGCCCAGCACGAGCTCTCGCAGCCAGGGTTGTGCCTGCACCATGTAATAGATGGTGACAATCAGCCCAGACAACATTCCAGCGGCCGCGCCGTACTTGTTAGCTCGTTTCCAAAACACACCCATGACCAACACGGGGAAGAAGCAAGCCGCTGCAAACGAGAATGCGGCGCCAACCAAAAACAAAATATCGGCGGGCGTGCGCGTCGCCGCCCAAGCTGCTGCGAAGGCCACAACCAGCAAGAGCATCTTGGATAGAATGACTTGACGCCCCGCTCCCATTCGAGGAGATACCACTCGAAACAAGGTGTCATGGGATAAAGCATTCGATAAGGTCAATAACAATCCGTCCGCAGTCGACAATGCCGCCGCCAACGCGCCCGCCGCAACCAGACCTGAAATCACGTAGGGCAATCCGCCTATTTCTGGCGCAGCGAGCACCACGACGTCTGCACCGAGTTGTACCTCCGCTAACTGCACGATGCCATCTCGGTTGAGATCGACGATGCTGATCAACGAGCGGTCCACCGCAGACCACGCGTTCACCCAGGCCGGCAGTTCCGCAAAGGGTATGCCCACCAGATCAGAATAGATCTCGTACTTGATCAAAATCGCCAAGGCTGGAGCTGTCATGTATAACAACAGGATAAAAAGCAAGGACCAAAACACCGACTTTCGCGCCTCGCTTACAGACGGTGTTGTGAGCGAACGCATCAAAATATGCGGCAGCCCGGCCGTACCCAGCATCAAACACAACACAATCGCCAAAAAGTTATTGCGTGCCGCCTCAGGACTATCGCGATTTTTTCCTGCAAACGGATCCGCATGCGGCACAGGGGGCGATGCGCGAGAACCGAAGTCATCACGGGCTTTCGTCCATGCCGTACGCGCCGCCTCAATCGACTGTGGATAGTTCGCATGCTCGCGCTCCAGTGCGCGTATTTCAGCCATCGGGGCGTCGTTCGCCCGGGCGCGCAGTAGACGCCAATGCAACTGCTGCTTTTCTTCCTCAAAAGAAAGAGGCAGGCTGTCCACACGGGCCTGCATCAACTCGGCGCGCTTTTGCCACAACGCACGTACTTGTCGCTCTGCCTCATCGTGCGTGAGTTCACGTTCACGCTCTGTGACTTGCTGCAAGACTGCGCTAGCAGCAACTTGCGGAATAGGCTCGCCCGTTTGCTTGACCGCTAGCCAAACAACCGGGACGAGGTAGGCAATCACCAAAATAATGTACTGACCGACCTGTGTCCAAGTGACTGCCCGCATGCCTCCCAAAAATGAGCACACTAGGACCCCGCCCAAACCGATAAAGATCCCGAGCTCAAAAGAAATTCCGGTCATGCGCGTCGTGATGATGCCCACACCATAAATCTGCGCGACCAAATAGATAAACGAACACAGCACGGCGCAAAGTACGCCGATTAAGCGCGTGAGGTTACCCTCGTAGCGTGCGCCCAAAAAATCTGGGATGGTGTACCCACCAAACTTGCGCAAGTAGGGCGCCAGAAAAAGTGCAACGAGCACGTAGCCCCCGGTCCAGCCCAAGATATAGGCTAAGCCGTTATACCCCGTCAAATAAAGTGTTCCAGCGATGCCAATGAAGGACGCCACGGACATCCAGTCAGCAGCCGTGGCCATTCCGTTGTAGAGTGCCGGTACGCGTCGGCCGGCAACGTAATACTCGACCGGATCTGAAGTCCGGCACATAATGCCGATACCGGCATAGAGAGCCACCGTAGAGAGCAAGAACGCATAGCCAATCCACTGTCGCGCCAGACCCAATACTTCAAGAGCTGCAAGCAGTGCCACCAGCGCAATAAAACCCAAGGTGTAGGCGGTGTATCCGCGAAAAAGCTGCGCAGCTTGCGTACGAGGCTGTTGAGTGCTGAGGCCCATTAGCTCTCCTGATCACGGTCGCGGCGTTCGCGTCGATCCATTCGATCCATGCCCCACGCATACAGACCGATAATTAACAGAAAGCAGAACTGGGCGCCAAACGCTGCCATCCAAAAAGGAAATGGCCAGCCAAACAAGTAGATGCCGTTTAGCTCACGCGCAAAATAGGCCGGCACGAAGCTCACGAGCAACCAAACAAGCAGCAAACACAAGATGAATATCAAGTTACGGCGCCAGTAGCTGGCCGCTCGATCGCACGCTTTGGGTATTGCATTGGGTGTCATGATTATCAGAGGATACTTGAGCCAGCCCCGCAAGCGACAACGGCCGACACAAATGTGCCAGCCGCTGTGCTTTTCTTATATTTTGATACTGCATGCCTGCCTAAGCAGAGCAATGTCCCCTCACCTGCATGCGATGAATTCTGCACGACAGCGGACGCTCTTGCATCAGGGTATGCCCTAGTTTTGCACCAAATGAGGGGGTTTTTAGCGAATTTGCGACACTCATGCCTCAAAAGAGTTCATCGCTTCCATTCTGCAGGCCAGCCAAGGGGTGAATTGCTAGACTAGCACTCAACTGTCCCCGTTTTATCAGGTAGCAACTATGTTCAACCCTTCACGCGATCAAGTCCGTCAGTTTTTCATCGACGCTTGGCATAAGCACAAGACTCAGCAGATTCTCAGCCCACTTGAGGCCATTGCGCTGGACTGGATTGAACAGCATCCCGAATACCACGACGTACTGAACCAGCCAGATTCGATGACGCGGGAGTTCAACGTGGAAGAAGGGAAAACCAACCCTTTTCTACACCTCTCGATGCACTTGGCTATCGCAGAACAATTGTCGATTGATCACCCACGCGGAATTCGCGATGCGTTTGACAAGCTTGCCTCGCGGACAAATCAGCACGAGGCAGCCCATGAAATCATGGAATGCCTCGGCACGGTCGTATGGGAGTCTCAGAGACTAGGCAACGCCTTGGACAGCGATGCCTATATTGAACTGATTCGTCAGCGTGTCAGTCGCGACTAGCGACCGACCACAGCACACTTAACGACGAACAGCGAGCGGGCCAGGTTGGCCCGCCAACCAAGCCGACACGTTCTCAATGTCTTGCTTGGATAATTGCTTTGCAAAAGCGCCCATAATGGCATTCTTGCGAACGTTTGCCGAGGCCGGAGCGCCTGAGGCGCCACGCTGATACGAACGCAATGCTTGCGCCAAAAAATCAGCGTGCTGACCGGCCAAGATGGGGTACGACGGATCGATAGATTTGACCGCGTCTGCACCATGGCAGGAGGCGCAATTTAGTTTTTCCCAGACGGCCTTACCTGCAGCCAAATCAGCGGCCTGGCTTGTCGCTACAGCGCTGAACCATACAACCGAACCAAGGGCGAGCGTAGTGAGTTTCATAGGGGCCCCCGATTATTTGAGCGAAGTGTAATAAGCAGCGATGTCGGCGATGTCTTGTGCCGACAAGCTTTTAGCAATGGCGTCCATCGTGGGATGGGTGCGCTCGCCAGAGGCATAGGCGCGCAATGCCACCTGGAGGTATTTTTCGTTTTGTCCGGCAATTTTGGGCACCGAATACACCTCGGGGAAGCTAGCCTTGTAGCCAGGGATGCTGTGGCAGCCGATACACATAGAGACTTTGGCCTTGGCGGCTTCAACGTTGCCTTTCGGCTCATCGGCCGCCAACGCAGGCAGGGCCATCAAACAGGTTGCGGCAACAGCCGCCGTGGCGATAATGTTCGAAAACTTCATATTGGACTCTTAGGCTGGCAGGGAAATCACCCGGGATCGGATCCCGGCCGCAAAACGGGAGGATTGTACGATAATTGATGAAATTACACTTTAGCTACCAGTCAATTCACCCCAAACTCTTACCAATTTAACCACCGATGACCAACGCATACCCCGCCACAGATCCGAACACCCGTTTTGACGGCACAGCTCGTTATGTCGCCACCGATGACCTCAAACTCGCAGTGAATGCTGCCTTGACGCTGCAACGCCCCCTGTTAATCAAGGGGGAACCAGGCACAGGGAAGACCATGCTTGCAGAGGAAGTCGCCAGCGCGCTGGGGCGGCCCTTGTTGCAGTGGCACATCAAATCCACGACCAAAGCGCACCAAGGCCTGTATGAATACGATGCAGTGTCGCGTTTGCGCGACTCCCAGCTTGGTGAGGAAAAGGTCAAAGACATCAGCAACTACATCATGCAGGGTGTCCTTTGGCAGGCCTTCGATTCGCCCGAGCCCGTGGTGCTGTTGATCGATGAAATCGATAAAGCGGATATCGAATTTCCAAACGATTTGCTGCGCGAACTCGACCAAATGGAGTTCCATGTTTACGAGACGCGCGCCACGATTAAGGCGCGGCATCGGCCCTTGGTCATTATTACGTCCAACAACGAAAAAGATTTGCCCGACGCCTTTTTACGTCGTTGTTTTTTCCATTACATTCGCTTCCCCGATCGCGATACGTTGCGCAGCATTGTGGATGTGCACTTCCCTAACTTGCACGCTGAAGTACTACGCGCGGCACTAGACACTTTTTTTGCCCTGCGCGAAGCCCCGGGCCTTAAGAAAAAACCCTCGACCTCCGAATTTCTAGACTGGTTGCGCCTATTGATCTCAGAAGACGTCACCGCTGCCGAGATCGACGCGCATGCAGCCACGTCGATCCCTATGCTAGCCGGCGCTTTACTCAAAAATGAACAAGACCTTCAACTGCTTGAGCGCCTAGCTGCTGTCACACGCAACAGCACACGACGTCCTGCAGGATCGTAATCATGGCGGTCTCACAAACGTTTCGTGTCGCGCCATCACCCTGCACGCTGCGTGGCCACGGCCTGCGGCTTGAGCCGCTGGGGCCTCAACACCTTGATGGCTTGCAAGCCGCGGCTCGCGACGGCGAACTCTGGACGCTGCGCGTGACGTCCGTTCCAGAACCCGACCAAACAGCCGCCTACATCGACACCGCCCTGAAAGGCTGGGCAGAAGGCCATCGACTGGCTTTCGCAGTCATGGATGAATCGACCGGCACTGTGATCGGCTGCACGAGTTATCACGATATCGTACCCGCAGTGGCTCGCCTTGAAATCGGCTTTACCTGGTACGCAAAAAGCCGTCAGCGCAGTTTTGTCAACACGGCATGCAAGTTAATGTTGATGACCCACGCCTTTGACACCCTAGGCGCTGCAGTCGTTGGCTGGCGTACGGATAACTTCAATTACGCGTCGCGACGCGCCATCGAAAGACTCGGCGCAAAACTCGATGGGATCCTGCGCCACCATGCCTTGCGCCGTGATGGCACCGTGCGAGATACCGTCATGTACAGCGTCATCGCGGGCGAATGGCCCGAAGTGCGCGATCACCTCACCTACCAACTTAAACGCCATGCTAGTTGATTTTTTTTATCATCTCCGCAGCCAGAAACTTCTGGTTTCGGTCAAAGAATATCTGACACTGCTCGAAGCGCTGTCGAGTCCCATCATGCCGCCCACGCTCGAGGATTTTTATTTCCTCTCGCGTACGACGCTGATTAAGGACGAAACCTTATTCGACCGTTTTGATCGCGCGTTTGCAACGTATTACCGCAGCCTGGAACAAAAACTGCCTCCAGGTAAAAAAATCCCGCTAGATTGGCTCATCAGCAAGCTCGAAAAAAATCTGACGCCAGAACAGAAAGCAAAACTAGAGAAACACGGCTGGGACAAGCTCATGGAGATGTTCAAAGAACGCCTCGAAGAGCAGAAGGCCCGTCACGAGGGTGGCAATAAGTGGATCGGTACTGGCGGCACCTCGCCCTTTGGTAATGGCGGCGTCAATCCGGAGGGCATCCGCGTGGGAGGGTCGGGCGGCGGGCGCTCTGCCATCAAGGTGTGGGACGAGCGTAATTTTCGCGACTATGACGACTCCATTGAACTCGGCACACGCAACTTTAAAGTCGCACTGCGTCGCCTGCGCCGCTTTGCGCGGGAAGGGTCCGACTTTGAGTTGGATTTAGGCGACACCATCACCAGCACCGCGCGTAACGCCGGCTACCTAGACATCAAAATGGTGCCAGAACGCCACAACAACGTAAAAGTGTTGATGTTGCTGGACGTGGGTGGAAGTATGGATGACCACATCGCTCGCGTGGAAGAGCTGTTTTCGGCGGCGAGCAGTGAGTTTCGCAACCTAGAGGTGTATTACTTCCATAACTGCCCCTATGAGCACCTTTGGAAATCCAATCGACGCCGTCAAATGGAACGCTTCGAAACCTGGGACGTGTTGCGTAAATTCAACGCCGACTGGCGTTTGATTTTTGTAGGGGACGCCACCATGAGCCCCTATGAGATCCTGCAACCCGGCGGCTCGGTCGAGCACTACAACAAAGAGCCTGGTGCGGAATGGTTGCAACGTATGATTAACGCTTGGCCGAAATCCGTGTGGTTAAACCCCGAACCTCAAGCCTCTTGGCAATATCGTCAGTCCATCGCACTCATTCGTAATATCGTGCAAGACAAGATGTTCCCCGTCACGGTATCAGGCATCGAACAGGCCATGAGACTGCTTTCGAAGTGAACCTATTGCGAACCGGACACTCCAACCGGTTCCGATCCCCTCTCAGGAATGTCCGTATGTTGCAGCTCTTTGGCGCCCTAAAAAATATTTTTGTCGGCGTGGCACTTATTCTATTCAGTTCGGCTAGCTGGGCTGTGAATCCGCCCCCAGGCGTGACGGCCATGCAATCGGTTGAGGGCGTCACTGAATATCGCCTAGAGGCAAACGGCCTACGCATCTTGCTGGCGCCGGACGACTCCAAACCAAGCACGACCGTCAACATGACTTATTTGGTTGGATCGCGTCACGAAAACTACGGCGAGACGGGTATGGCCCACCTTCTCGAGCATATGTTGTTCAAGGGCACACCCAACATGCCGAATGCGCTGGGGGAATTTTCCAAACGCGGCTTGCAAGCAAACGGTACGACCTCAGTCGACCGCACCAACTATTACGCGAGCTTTTCATCAAACCCACAAACACTAGCTTGGTATTTATCGTGGCAGGCCGATGTCATGATCAATGCAAGCATCAAACGCGAAGACCTTGATACAGAAATGACGGTTGTACGCAACGAGATGGAGAACGGCGAAAACAATGCGTTCCGAATTCTGATGCAGCGAATGCTGGGTGTCTCTTACGAATGGCATAACTACGGGAAGACTACGATCGGCGCACGCTCCGATATAGAAAACGTCGATATCCCTAAACTGCGAGAGTTTTATAAAACCTACTACCAACCTGACAACGCCGTCTTGGTAGTTGCTGGAAAATTCGATCCTGAAGCCGCATTAAAAGACATCGTTCAATCTTTCGGAAAAATTCCCAAACCAACACGCAAGCTGCCGCCGGAATACACGGTTGAGGCCGCGCAGGATGGTGAGCGACGGGTGACGTTACGTCGGACGGGCGGCTCGCCTCTTGTGGCGGCGATGTATCATGTTCCATCGGCCGCACACAAAGACTTTGCAGCACTTGACCTGGCCAGCATGATCATTGGCGATACACCCTCAGGTCGCCTGTACAAGGCACTAGTCGCCAACAAATTGGCCGCAGGCGTGTTTGCGTTCACGATGGATCGCACAGCGCCTGGTAGCGCCATGTTTGGCGCGAGCTTACAAGCTGATATGGATCAGGTGCGCGCACTCAGCACCCTGACAACCACTGTTGAAAGCATTGCGAAAGAGCCCTTCACCGCCGAAGAACTTGATCGAGTACGCAACCAATGGCTCAAGGGATGGGATCAGGGTTTCAGCGACCCACAAAAGATCAGTGCCGCACTCACTGAAGCGATTGCCCTGGGAGACTGGCGCCTATTTTTTGTCAGCCGCGATCGTATCCGCGCGGCAACCCTAGCGGAAGTACAGCAGGCTGCCGATAGACTGCTGGTTCAAGCAAATCGCACGGAGGGGGTCTACATCCCCACCGACAAACCCAGTCGCGCTCCGCAGCTCAACAAGCCAAATCTGCAGGAGGAATTGAAAGGCTACACAGGCGATGTCGGTCTCAAACAAGCCTCAGCATTCGATCCCGACCCAAATAACATCAACGCCCGCACCCAACGCAAAACCGTCAATCTTAAAAACGGCAAACTCCAACTCGCCCTCTTGCCGAAAGAGTCGCGCGGTGACCGCGTACAGGTGGCCATTCAACTGCAGTTTGGCGATGTGGATTCGCTCAAGGGGCAGCGTTCAAACACCATTGCAGTTGCGGACCTGCTGCTAAAAGGTACGCCGACACAAACCCGTCAACAGATCACTGACCGTATCGACGCATTGGGCGGCCAAGTGGGCGTTTCGGGTGCGGGAGGTGGGCTTGCCATACAGTTATCGACGACGGCCAAGCACATCGACGAACTCACGAGCTATGTTCTTGATGTTGTACAACAAGCCAACTTCGCCCAAGACCAGCTCGACGAATACGTGAGTAAAACGACGACGAGTATAAAAAGCTCCATGACAGAGCCCAACGCAATTGCCTCACGCATGCTCGCTCGTCACGGAAACCCTTGGTCAAAGGACGATATTCGTTACACACCAACCTTCGACGAGTCGTTGACGGCGCTGGCGCGGCTCACGCGTGAGCAGTTAGCCGCTTACCATCAGAAATTTTTTGGTGTCTCGCAGGCCTCAGCTTCAGCGGTCGGCGCCTTCGACGTCGCAAAACTGGAACAAACGCTTACGACCGCACTGAACAAATGGAATACAGGTGCGGCATACAAGAGAACGCCTGAGCCTTATCGGGATATCAAGCCTGCGCAAATGCAAGCCGATACGCCCGACAAAGCAAATGCGTTCTATATCGCTGGCAGTATGCTAAAGCTGCAGGACACAGATCCTGACTTTACGGCACTCTCCCTCGCAAACTTTATGTTGGGGGGATCCGAAACCTCTAGACTCTGGATGCGCATCAGAGAGAAAGACGGTCTGTCGTATAACGTGCGCACGCGCCTGAGTGTTTCCTCGTTCGAGCCTAACGGCACATGGTCGGTCTACGCCATTTACGCGCCAGAGAATCGCCAGCGGATTGAAGCAGGGATTCGTGAAGAGTTTGAACGCGCGCTCAAAGGTGGCTTCACCGAGACCGAAGTCAAAGAGGCAATCGCTGCATTGCTGAACTATCGTAAGCTCTCGCGTGCCCAGGACGCTAATCTCGTTAGTGGCTGGATCACGTACATGGAGACCGGGCGTGACTTTAAGTGGTCGGCGGAATCGGACAAAAAAGTAGCCGCATTAACTGTTGAGCAAGTCAATGCGGCCTTGCGTAAATATCTACAGCCACAAAACTTTAGTAGCGTGGCTGCAGGCGACTTTACGAGAAAAACTCCTTAACGCGATCGGTCCAGGATTTGCTTTGCGGCGAGTGGCGTTCACCGCCCTCGCCTAGCGAAGCCTCGAACTGCCGCAAGATTGTCTTTTGCGCGTCGTTAAGCTTGACGGGCGTCTCAACCACAACATGGCAATACAAGTCACCGGGATACGCGCCACGTACGCCCTTGACTCCCTTTCCACGCAAGCGGAAAGTCTTGCCGGACTGCGTACCTTCCGGAATTGAAATTTCAGCCTTACCGCTTAGCGTAGGGACCTGAATCTCGCCCCCAAGCGCAGCGGTGGTGAAGGGGATCGTTAACTCACAATGCAAGTCATCATTGTCGCGTTGGAAGATCTTGTGTTGCTTGATGTGAATTTCAACAAACAGGTCGCCAGAGGGGCCGCCGTTGATACCTGGCTCTCCATTGCCTGACGAGCGAATACGCATGCCGTCGTCAATACCGGCAGGAATCTTGACCTGTAGCGTCTTGTTGCGGCGCGTGCGCCCCACACCATCGCAAGACACGCAAGGATCCGTGATCTCTTTGCCGCTGCCATGACATGTAGGACACGTCTGCTGCACACTAAAAAATCCCTGCTGCATACGCACTGCACCTGAACCGCCGCAAGTGCGGCAGGTCTTGGGGGATGTGCCTGGCTTAGCACCACTCCCTTTACAAACCTCGCAGTTTTCCCAGCTTGGGACACGAATTTCTGTGTCAAATCCGGCGGCCGCTTGCTCAAGCGTGATTTCCATTGAGTATTTCAGATCGGCGCCGCGATACACCTGCGGTCCGCCGGCGCCGCGCTGGCGCGCACCGCCGAATATCTCGCCAAAAATATCACCAAACGCATCGCCAAACCCGGCACCGCCCGCGCCCCCCATACCGGCTGCGTTGGGATCGACACCAGCGTGTCCGTAGCGATCGTAGGCCGCCCGCTTGTTCTCATCGGAGAGAATTTCATAAGCCTCTTTGGCTTGTTTGAATTTCTCTTCGGCTTCCTTACTATCGGGATTGCGGTCAGGATGGTATTTCATCGCCAGTTTGCGATAGGCCTTTTTCAGGTCATCATCGGATGCGTTTTTGGCAACACCAAGGGTTTCGTAGAAGTCGCGTTTTGCCATGATCTCAGGCTCGTAAAAAGGTGAAACAGAAAAAGCTCGCCCGGGATGCTCTAAAAGAGTCCCGGGCGGATGCTACTGTGGTCTAGGCGATCACTTCTGGTCGCGTTTGACTTCTTTAAACTCAGCATCAACAACATTGTCATCCGCTGGCTTGCTTGAACCTGGCTCTGCACCACCCGGCGCACCACCCGCTGCAGCTTGGGCTGCTTGGGCCTCGGCATACATCTTCTCGCCGAGTTTTTGCGAAGCCGTTGCAAGCGCCTCAACTTTGGCATCAATCGCAGCCTTATCGGCACCACTCTTCAAGACCTCTTCGACTTCAGCGATGGCGGCTTCAATTGCTGTTTTTTCAGCGGCTTCGAGCTTATCACCGTACTCGGTCAAGGACTTGCGCGTGGCGTGCACCAGGCCATCTGCGCTGTTACGCGCCAACGCCAACTCAGCCATGCGGTGATCTTCCTCGGCATTCGCCTCAGCGTCTTTCACCATACGTTGAATTTCTTCTTCGGTCAGACCAGAGTTCGCCTTGATGGTGATCTTGTTCTCTTTGCCCGTGCCTTTATCTTTGGCCGAGACGTGAACAATACCGTTCGCATCAATATCAAACGTCACTTCAATCTGCGGTGTGCCGCGTGGTGAAGGTGGGATACCCTCAAGGTTGAACTCACCGAGTGTCTTGTTACCTGCAGCAATTTCACGCTCACCCTGGAACACTTTAATGGTCACGGCCGGCTGGTTATCATCAGCGGTCGAGAACACTTGCGAGTGTCGGGTCGGTATCGTCGTGTTCTTGGTGATCATCTTGGTCATCACGCCACCAAGTGTTTCAATACCAAGGGACAGAGGCGTCACGTCGAGCAACAACACATCTTTACGATCGCCAGACAACACAGAGCCCTGGATCGCAGCACCCGCTGCAACCGCTTCGTCGGGGTTCACGTCTTTACGCGGATCACGACCAAAGAACTCTTTGACCTTTTCCTGCACCTTAGGCATACGGGTCATACCACCGACCAAAATCACGTCGTCGATTTCACTGACCTTCACGCCTGCATCTTTAATCGCGATACGGCAAGGATCCATGGTGCGAGCGATCAGCTCTTCGACCAAGGATTCGAGCTTGGCACGCGTCATCTTGAGGTTCAAGTGCTTGGGGCCAGACGCATCAGCGGTGATGTAAGGCAAATTGATTTCAGTTTGCTGACTTGACGACAGTTCAATCTTGGCTTTTTCAGCGGCTTCTTTCAAACGCTGCAACGCCAAGACGTCTTTGCCCAAGTCAACGCCCTGCTCTTTCTTGAACTCAGCGATCACGTATTCAATGATGCGTTGGTCGAAGTCTTCGCCGCCCAAGAACGTATCACCGTTGGTCGACAACACCTCAAACTGTTTCTCGCCATCCACATCCGCGATCTCAATAATCGAGATATCGAACGTACCACCACCCAAGTCGAACACAGCAATCTTGCGATCGCCTTTTTCTGACTTGTCCAAGCCGAAGGCCAGCGCAGCTGCAGTGGGCTCGTTGATGATCCGCTTGACGTCCAGACCTGCAATACGGCCTGCGTCTTTCGTCGCTTGGCGCTGACTGTCGTTGAAGTAAGCAGGCACGGTAATGACGGCCTCGGTTACTTCTTCGCCCAAAAAGTCTTCGGCAGTTTTTTTCATTTTGCGCAAAACGTCTGCCGCGACCTGCGAGGGTGCGAGCTTTTTGTTTTGTGCTTCGACCCAGGCATCACCGTTGTCGGCCTTCACAATTTTGTAAGGCATCAAATGGATATCTTTCTGGACCGCGTCTTCTGTGAACTTACGTCCAATCAGGCGCTTCACGGCATAGAGCGTATTAGTGGGGTTTGTGACAGCCTGACGTTTCGCCGGCGCGCCGACAAGTGTCTCACCGTCTTCCATGTAGGCGACGATAGAGGGGGTCGTGCGCGCGCCCTCGGCGTTCTCAAGAATTTTGACCTGACCGCCGTCCATGACCGCCACACAACTATTAGTGGTGCCAAGGTCGATACCGATAATCTTGCTCATGGTGAATTACCTTTAAAGAAATCAGAATTTGGGGAATGCTTAAATGCTTTAGAGCTTTAAATACTTAGATGTTTTGTAATTGGGGGCTAATCGAGCAATTTCAAGCCTAAGACGAAACCGTGACTAGCGCAGGGCGCAGTACGCGCTCCGCGATCAAGTAGCCCTTCTGCAGGGTCTGCACAACCGTGTTGGGCTCTTGCTCGGCTGGTATGGTCGCAATCGCTTGGTGCTGATGCGGATCAAACTTGGTGCCTGCGGCAGGCGCGATTTCCTTCAAGTGATTTCGCTCAAAGGCACTCACTAACTGCTTGAGGGTCATTTCAATCCCTGCACGCATGTCTTGGGCGCTCTGCTCCGTCTGAGCAAGCGCTGCCTCAAGACTATCCTTCACCGGCACAAGCCCTTCAGCAAACGACTCAATGCCGAACTTACGTGCTTTCGAGACTTCTTCCTGGGCGCGACGACGAACGTTTTCCATTTCTGCGTGCGCACGCAACGCCTGATCTTTCTGCTCAGCGAGCTGCGCCTGCGCGGCTGCCAAATCGGCATGTAACTGCTCAATGGGGTCGAGCGATTGGGCCTCAGCTTGGGCGGCCGGCTCGGACTGACCCTGAGCCGCGCTTTGCTCAGCCGACTTGTCGAGCGACGAATCGCCTGATGAATTGGCAGTCGGGTCTTGATGAGCGGTCATTGAATTTCTCCAGAAAATGCGTTGGTTGACACAAACTTGGGGGCAATCCCCCCAGATTCAAGGTCAAAAACTGCAATTTTTGGACAAATTCGAGTGGGTTTTAGGTCAATTATGACTAAAAACTAATTAAAACTTTGTAAATAAGCAGGGCAAATCCAGACGGATGTGAGTAATTACTTATCCATCCGGACTTGCCAACCCTGTAACTGCGATTCAACCAAATCGGCTAACCCCACCATCCAGGCAGGGTCATCGTTCAGTGCGGGAATATAACGAAACTGCTTGCCCCCCGCGTGCAGGAAGGTCTCGCGCACCTCGATACTGATTTCCTCAAGGGTCTCAAGGCAATCGGCCAAGAAACCCGGGCAGACGACATCGATCTCGGTCACGCCTTGTTGCGCCAGCTTTTCCAGCGTGGGCTCGGTGTAGGGCTCGAGCCACTTCGCCGGACCAAAACGGCTTTGAAAGGTGACTAAATATTGATCGTCGCTCAAGCCCAATAAAGTCGCCAAGGCTCGCGCCGTCTCGTAACTGTCCCGACAATAGGGATCCCCCCTGTCAACGCATTGACGCGGCAATCCATGAAAACTCATGACCAATTTCTGAGGGCGACCCTGCGCCTGCCAAAGCGCCGAAATTTTGTCTGCTAGCGGCTGCAGAAAAGCGGGGGCCGTGTGGAAACGTTTGATGAACCGCAGCGCGGGTTGATTACGCATACGTGCCGCCACGCGCATGACCTCATCGACCACCGTTGCAGTGGTGCTCGACGCATATTGTGGATACATCGGCACAACCAGAATGTGCTCGCAACCGCTATCGCGCAGGTTGAGCATCGCGTCTTGAATGGACGGCTTGCCATAGCGCATTCCCGTCTGAACTTGCACATCAAGCCCGCGCTCGGACAGGATACGTTGAACCCCTGCTGTCTGACGCTGCGTATAGACCAACAGCGGCGATCCGCCCTCCATCCAGATACTTTGATAGCGCGGTGCCAACTTGCGCGGACGCGCCATCAAAATTGGCCCATTCAAAATCGGCCACCAAAGCAACTTGGGGATCTCGATGACGCGGGGATCGGAGAGAAACTCGCGCAAGTATTTACGAATTGCCGGCGCTGTGGGCGCCTCGGGCGTGCCGAGATTGACCAGCACCACACCTACGCGCGAGCGCGTAAGGGGTTCTGGCCACGACAAGAAACGCTTGCCATCGGCGCGTTCGCGCTTAGGTTCAGGCCAAAATCGCATGCTAATTCCGTTCGGAAGGGTGATGACTAAGCGCGCTCGAGAGCAAGCGCGCAGTGATATCGACAATAGGGATCACACGCTCATACGCCATACGTGTGGGACCAATGACGCCGAGTGTGCCAATGATATGGCCATCAATGCTATAGGGTGCGGTAATCACCGACAAATCCTCGGTGGGCACGAGTTCTGAGTCGCCCCCGATATAAATCTGCACACCCTGCGCACGACTGGAGACCTCAAGGAGCTGCATCAGATCGGTCTTCTTTTCAAAGAGGGAAAAGGTTTTGCGCAGGCGATCCATATCACCGGCGAGTTCGTTCACATCCATTAATTTGCGTTCGCCTGAAATCACGACCGTCTCTCCCTCATCGGCAGCCTCTGCGCCAGCCTCGACGGCCGCCTGCATCAGGCGCGACATATCTTCTTGCAAGCGCGCCAAGTCATGCGAGAGCGTCTGGCGTACTTCGGCAAACGACTTCCCCGCAAAATTGTGATTAAAGAAATTAGCGGCCTCAATGAGCGCGGTGTTGGTGTAGTCACGCGGCGTCAACAAGATACGGTTCTGCACGTCGCCATCGGGGGTCACGATAATCAGCAAGATCCGTTTTTCAGACAAACGGATAAATTCAATTTGCCGAAATACCTGCGCCCGACGTGGCGACAACACGACCCCCGCAAACTGCGTCAGGCTCGAAAGCATCGAGGCGGCTGCGTTCACCGCCCGCGAGGGATCGGAGGCCGATTGCAAATCACGCACATTGGCTGTGGATACCAGCTCAAAGGGCCGGGCAGTCAGCATGGTGTCGACAAACAAACGGTAGCCGCGCGGTGTGGGGATCCGACCTGCCGACGTGTGCGGGCTATGAATCAGACCGAGCTCTTCGAGATCGGCCATCACATTGCGGATTGTCGCGGGCGACAGATCAAAGAGCTTGGAGAGCGTGCGTGAGCCGACGGGCTGGCCGTCGTCGATATATCGTTCGATTAATGCTTTGAGAAGCGCGCGTGCACGATCATCCATGATTACCCTATTTTACCTTCCCCGACCCTATAATCGAATAGTTTTTCGACGATTAGGGCTCGCATGCACTTTCCCACCATCGCGCTTATCGGCAGATATCAGGACTCGGGCCTACACGCCCCGCTGCGTTCGCTCGCGACCCTGCTCGGTCAGGATGGCCGCAAAGTACTCATCGAAGCAGACACTGCCCGGCACACTGGGGTCACTGAGTACCCCACCGCAACGTTTCCACAAATTGGACAACAAGCCAGCCTCGCCATTGTGATGGGCGGTGACGGCACCATGCTCGGGGCAGCCCGCCATCTCGCACCTTTCGATGTGCCCGTGGTCGGAATCAACCATGGACGGCTGGGTTTTATTACCGACATCCCCGTTGAGGCCGCCGAGGTCGCCCTGACGGATCTTTTGCAAGGTCGCTACGAAACTGAAAAGCGCATGCTTCTAAGTGCCACGGTCTGGCGCGGCGATCAGCAAATGTACGCAGCTACCGCGCTCAATGACGTCGTACTCAACCGTGCTGGCCGCGGGGGGATGATTGAGGTGCGCGTCGAGATCGACGGCACCTATATGTACACACAGCGTGCAGACGGAATGATCGTGGCTACCCCAACCGGTTCGACCGCGTACGCCCTGTCCTCTGCCGGCCCAATTTTGCACCCTGAAATCAGCGCGATGGTACTCGTGCCCGTTGCACCCCAATCACTCTCGAATCGTCCTATCGTGATCCCCGCAGATGGCATCCTGAACATGACACTCACGGCCATGGGCCGCGTCGAGGCCGGTGCGAGCGTACATTTTGACATGCAGACGTGGTCTGACTTATTGCCCGGCGATCGCATCGTCGTGCAACGCGCCACACATACCATCCGCTTTTTACATCCAGCAGGCTACAACTTTTTTTCCACACTGCGTCGCAAGCTCGACTGGAACCGCATGCCACGCTTCGGTAGCGAAGGGGACTAGCGCCCATGCTCCGTGCGCTGCAAATTCGTGACTTTGTTATTGTCACCCAGGCCGATATCGATTTTGCGTCTGGCTTTACAGTGTTCTCGGGCGAAACAGGTGCGGGAAAATCCATTCTGATCGATGCGCTTGCGCTCACCTTGGGAGAGCGTGCCGATGTATCTGTCTTGCGTCAAGGTGCCGAGCGGGCCGAGGTCAGCGCGATTTTCGATACCCCCACTGCGCTGCAGCCATGGCTCTCCGAGCATGATCTGCACGCTGGCGACGAACTCGTCTTGCGTCGAGTGATTGACGCGCAAGGCCGCAGTCGCGCCTACATCAATGGCACGACCGCCACGGTGACGCAGTTGCGCGAAGTCGGTGAATATCTTGTCGACATACACGGCCAACACGCCCACCAAAGCTTGTTACGTTCAGATAATCAACGCGACATGCTTGACGCCCACGGCGCGCATCAAGCCTTACGGCAAGAGCTGGTCGGCGCCTGGAAAGCTTGGCGTAAAGTCGAACGCCAACTCACCCTGAGTGAGCAAGATGCAACCGTCATTGCGGCAGCACGTGAAAAACTCGAATGGCAAACAGCGGAACTCGACCGCCTGGAACTTGGCCCAACGGAGTGGCAAGACATCTCGACCGAACACACGCGGCTTGCCAATGGGCAGGCGCTCATTGACGGCGCCGCACAAGCACTGGCGGCGCTGGACGAAAGCGATGGTTCCGCACATCATCAAATCGCCATGGCTGTGCAACGTATTAATCACCTATTGCGCCACGACCCGAGTCTGCAGACGGTCTACGAGGCCTTAGAGTCAGCCCGCATTGGTGTCAGCGAAGCGGTATCAGACCTCAATGCCTACCTGTCACGCGTCGAACTCGATCCCGCACGGCTCGCCACGGTCGAAGAGCGCATGCGGACAATTTTTGATCTGGCGCGCAAGTTCAAAACGGAACCTGAGCAACTCTTCACCTTGCATCAAACCCTGCAGGCCGAGCTCAAGTCGCTGCAGGCTTCGGCCGATATCGAGGCGCTTCGTGCGCAGGCGGCAACGCTCAAAAAAGACTACGACCAGCATGCGCAAGCGCTTTCGGCAGCACGACAAAAAGCCGCAAAAGATCTGAGCAAACTTGTGGGCCGCGCCATGCAAACCCTTGCGATGGAAGGCGGGCAATTCGCAATTTCGCTCACCGAAGCGCCTGCCTCCGCACAAGGCAGTGATCATATTGAGTTTCTGGTTGCGGGGCATGCGGGCACTACACCCAAACCTTTAGCAAAAGTTGCATCGGGCGGAGAACTCGCGCGCATCTCGCTGGCCCTGTCTGTCATTGCGAGCCGTGCCGCACGGGTACCCACCTTGATTTTTGATGAGGTCGACAGCGGGATTGGCGGGGCGGTAGCCGAAGTCGTTGGCAACCTACTGCGCGAACTGGGTCAGAGGCATCAAGTGCTTTGCGTCACCCATCTCCCCCAAGTGGCTGCCTGCGGGCAACATCACTTTCAGGTCAGCAAGCAACAGGCCAAGGGTGTCACAACCTCAAGTATTACGGCGCTCAACGACCCTGCGCGCATTGAGGAAATCGCCCGCATGCTGGGCGGCATCAAAATCACCGAGACCACGCGCAAACACGCACTAGAAATGTTGCAGCCGACGTCATGAGCAACGGCACAACGGCGCCTTAGCCACAGTCCTTACATACCCCATACAACACCATATCGTGGCTTTCAAGCGTATAGCCATTCGCGCGCGCGACCTTGTGTTGGCGCTTTTCGATTTCGTCGTCCGCAAATTCAGTGACCTTGCCGCAATGCGTACAGATCAGATGATCGTGGTGATCGCCATCATTGAGCTCAAAGATCGACTTGCCACCGTCAAACTGGCTTCGCGCTAAGATCCCCGCTTGCTCAAACTGGGTCAGCACCCGATAGACGGTGGCTAGCCCAATATCAACCTTGTCCTTCAGTAGCGACCGATAAATATCCTCGGCACTGAGGTGCCGTTCGCCAGACTTGCGAAACATATCGAGAATTTTTAGGCGTGGGAACGTGGCCTTGAGGCCTACATTTTTAAGGTCGCTTTGGTCGTTCTCGGTATCCAAGAAAAATCCCCTGTTTTGCCAGCTAGGCGTGCGATTAAGGCTTTATGATAGCGTCTTTGGTCGCGAAACCCATTGAGGTCAGCAGTGTTCACATCCCGTTCTCTCGCTTCTTTCCTGCGCGCTACCCTCTTGGGAGTCGCCTGCACGGCCGGATTAGCCGGCTGCTCCTCCAGTCAATGGGGCTTTCCATACCGGACCGGTGTCCAGCAAGGTAACTGGGTCACCAAAGACCAAGTCACCCTCTTGCGCCCTGGAATGTCGCGCGAACAAGTGCGCTACGCACTTGGCACCCCCACTTTAGCCAGCGTGCTTCATGCGAATCGCTGGGACTACCCCTACTACTTCCGCGCAAGCAACGGCAAAACCGAAGAGCGCGTGTTAACGATTATCTTTGAAGGGAGCCAGCTAGCGAGCTGGCGCGGCGACGAGCAGCCGGATCTTCAACCCTTCCAGATTGCACGCGAAGAGGTACGGACCTCACAAAAAGAGGCTGCACAACACCAACTTAACATTACGCGCGAAGCTAACGATGCGGCGGCGGCCTCGGGAATATCAGCTCCGATTGAGGTCTTGCCGGGATTGACCATTGGTCAAACAGTCGGTGCAACCACGTCATCCGATCCGTCCGCTTCACCAGCAGCTCCACTCGACGCACCCACACCTCTGCGCTAAACCGTTATTCACTTCCACAATAAGAGTTCATTATGCGTATTGCAATCGCCGGAGCCAGTGGCCGTATGGGCCGCATGCTCATTGAAGCCGTCACCCAATCCACAGATTTAAAGCTGACTGCGGCGCTGGATATTGCCGGTGCACCGATGCTCGGGCAGGACGCGACGGCCTTCTTAGGCAAGCTAAGTGGCGTGTTGATCACAGATCAATTGTCTGCGCTCAAGCGAGCAGATTGCCTGATTGATTTCACACGCCCAGAGGGTTCGCTCGAGCACCTCAAGGCTTGCGTCACGCACGGCGTGAACATGGTCATCGGAACGACAGGGTTTGATGACGCAGGTAAAGCCGCGATCACCGAGGCAGCAAAGTCGATTGGCATCGTGTTTGCGCCCAACATGAGTGTCGGCGTGAATGCAACGCTTAAGCTGCTTGATATGGCGGCACGCATTCTGAACTCTGGCTACGACGTGGAAGTATTTGAGGCACACCATCATCACAAAGTGGATGCACCTTCCGGCACGGCACTCAAAATGGGTGAAGTGGTGGCGGCGGCTTGGGGCAAGAAACTTGATGACGTCGCCACCTGGACGAGACATGGTCACACGGGCGCACGCAAGCTTGGTGAAATCGGCTTCTCCGTCGTACGAGGCGGCGACATCGTGGGCGACCATACCGTGTATTTCTGCGGAGTTGGCGAGCGCATCGAGATCACGCATCGCTCTAGCAGTCGTGCAGGCTACGCTGAAGGCGGCCTGCGCGCAGCGCGCTACCTTGAAGGCAAAAAAACCGGTCTATTCAATATGCAAACGGTTCTCGGTCTTTAAGTGAGCAACAGCAGGCGAGCCGTGTTGCTTGTTTACGCAGCACTACTCGGCTACGTTGATCGGTTCCATTTCAAGTTCGACGCCAAAGCACTCTTGCACGCTTGACCGCACCGCGTGCGCAAGCGCTAGCACCTCGTTGGTCTGCGCCCCGCCGTAATTCACAAGCACTAACGCTTGACGAGCATGCATCCCGACCGCACCAACGCGCCGCCCTTTCCAGCCACACCGATCAATCAACCATCCCGCTGCGAGTTTGTATTGCCCATCAGCCTGTGGGTAAGAGACCACGTCTGGATGCGCCAGCATAAGCTGCGCATGCTGCACACTCGATACAACAGGATTTTTAAAAAAGCTGCCCACATTACCCAGTTCGACTGGATCAGGAAGTTTGGCGCGGCGTATGGCACACACAGCATCGAATACGGCTTGAGGGCTAGGCGATTGCGCATCTGCAGCGCCAATACGAAAGTGTTTTTGAAGATCGGGATACCCCAGCACAGGCGTCCACACCTTAGGTAAACGAAAACGCACGGAAACAATCAACCATGTCCCTTCTGGCGCGCGCTTAAACATACTGTCACGGTAAGCGAATTCACACTCTTCTCGGCTGAAGGTTCTTAACAGCCCCTGCGGAATATTCCAAGCGCTCACCGACTCAATATGGTCTCGACACTCAACGCCATAGGCACCAATATTTTGTACAGGTGCCGCACCGACCGTCCCGGGAATTAAGGCGAGGTTCTCTAAGCCCGGCCAACCACTTTTCATGGCAGAAGTCACCCAAACATGCCAGTCTTCACCCGCGGCGACATCGATCAGCCAGCAGTCCGACAAATCACCAGCAAGCGCAATCCCCTTGAATTCGACTTTCAACACTAAAGCGGATAATTGCGGTGGCAGCACAACGTTGCTGCCACCGCCCAACACAAACACACGCCGGGACTGAAGAGCACGCTCGGTCACCCCAGCAAGTTGCGCTGGGCTGCGCAACACAATTAGGTGCTGGGCCCGGCAAGCAAGTCCCAAGGTATTTTGAGCTGTCAGCTCTGCCGGCTCAACGCGCACATCCGCTGCGACGCTGCTGCATGGCTCAAAGATCGAGCCGGCATCTTCGACAACAGGCGCAGGGGCTGGCGGGTTTGACATAGGGGTAGGGGGGTATGCTATATTCACGAACTTCGTTGATCGAACTTGGATGCACTGTCGAATCATGCATAGCAAGGGCGGTGGGCGTTAAAGCGGGAGTAGCTCAGTTGGTAGAGCGCAACCTTGCCAAGGTTGAGGTCGAGAGTTCGAGACTCTTCTCCCGCTCCAAATTCTGGCAAAAGCCTGATCAAAAGATCAGGCTTTTTTCTTGCTCAACCACATTAATCAAGCTTCGCGCCAGACGTCTTGACGACCTCGCCCCAACGCTTCACTTCGCTTTCGACAAACGCAGCGAACTTAGCGCCCGTTATGTCCGGAAACTCAGCGCCATTAGTCGCCCACACCGTGCGAATCGTCTCGTCCTGGGGTAGTTTTTTGAGCGCTGCAATGATCTTTTCCGTCACAGCAGGAGGAGTATTTTTAGGTGCCCACAAGGCATACCATGTACTCACCACGTATTGAGGAAGACCGATTTCAGCAGTCGTTGGGACATCGGGAATCGCAGGATTTCGCTTTTCGCTTGCGACAAACAATGGCTTGATACGGCCTGCCTTAATTTGTGCAGCGGAAGAGCCCAAGCCGTCGAACATCATATCCACGTCGCCTGCAATCAAGCCCTGCATGGCGGGACCAGCGCCACGATACGGGATATGCGCAACAGCTGTCTTGGCCTGAATTTTGTATAGCTCACCAGCAAGATGGTGGGAGGTTCCACTACCAGCTGAGGCATAGTTCATTTTGCCGGGATTCGCTTTTACCTGCGCGAGAAACGCCTGGTAGTCCTTACCTGGCACTTTTTGCGGGTTGACCACCAAGACCTGTGGCACACGCGCAATCACTGCCAACGGCACGAAGTCAGTCTGAATGTTGTAGTCAAGCTTTGGGTACATCGAGGGCGCGATCGAGTGATGTACGGCTCCAACGAAGAGGGTATAGCCGTCTGCAGGGGCCTTTGCGGCTGCCGAGGCTCCCACCGTACCGCCTGCGCCACCACGGTTATCAATGATGAACTGCTTACCCAGGTCTTTGGCCAAGATCGCGGCTAACGGCCGCGCAAAGGCATCAGTGCCCCCGCCAGCTGGAAAGGGGACGATTAAGGTGACCGGCTTTGTGGGCCAGTCGGACTGCGCCCAACTCGGCCCGGCCATCAGCGCCAGCGCACCGATACCCACCTGCATCAGCGCCCGCCGCGTTTTCAATGTTTTCATTGTTGTCTCCAGAGTGTGTCTAATAAACGATCCACGGACCAGACCTTGCCCAAGCGGCAAGGCCTTCATCCTGTGATTGGGGTCAGTATAGTTTGAGTCAAGCAAGTTAAAAAGGCCTTTTGTAGTATGATCTGCGCCGGCGTAACGCTTACAGTTGGCGCAATGGCAGAGTGGTTATGCAGCGGATTGCAAATCCGTGTAGCTCGGTTCGATTCCGGGTTGCGCCTCCAGTAAATAACAATGACAAGCGTAAACCCACCCCCCGCCTTACCCAACATGCCCTCCGGCCTCGTTGCCTTACGAATCGTGCTGGTATTTGCCGTGGGATATTTTTTGTCCTACGCCATGCGTTCGGTCAACGCAGCGCTCGCCCCCCTGCTGGTATCAGACCTCAGCCTATCCGCGAGCGAACTAGGCTGGCTGTCCTCCGCCTACATCCTGTCCTTCGCCGCGATGCAAATCCCAGTCGGTATTTGGCTTGACAGGTACGGCGCGCGCAGAACCGAGTCTGCCTTGCTGCTTATCGCAGCGCTGGGTGCGGCACTGACCGCAATCGGCGAAACTCTTTTGGTGCAGTCTCTGGGACGCATCCTAATCGGGATCGGGGTATCCGCGTGTCTGATGGCCGCATACTCCTATTTCAGACGCTGCTTCCCGCCCGAGCGACAGCCACGGCTTGTCATGTATATGCTGATATCCGGCACTTCTGGGGCACTGGTGGCCAGCCAACCCGCGCTTGCGCTAGCAGAATGGATCGGCTGGCGACATGTGTTTAGTCTAACCGCCGTCCTGTTTCTGCTGTGCGCGCTCGGCATTTTTCTGTTTACCGGTGATCTTGATCGGCAAGCCGGCGTGGGCAACAAACATGTTTCAAATGCTGGGTTTTTCACGGTGTGTCAACATCCCTTTATGATCCGCGTCCTGCCCGCAACCGTTTTCACAATTGGTGGTTTCGGTGCGCTACAAACCCTCTGGGCGGGCCCCTGGTTTACCCAAATACTGGGGATGAGTCCCGATCGGGCGAGCCAGACCTTACTTTTCATGAACGCCAGCATTCTGTGCTCTTATTTTTTGATGGGGGAGCTCAGCCCAAGGCTCATCAAACGCGGGGTCTCTTTATTAAACCAATCGGTGGGCGCGCTGATCTGGCTACCGCTTTGTCTGGCGGTCATCACATGTTGGCAGCATTCCGCGTCCTGGCCACTTTGGCTCATCCTCGCGCCAGCCGTCCCGGCGATGTTTTTACTGCAGACACAAGCTGCCCTCGAGTTTCCAAGCGAGGTCGCTGGGCGAGTCCTGACGACCTATAACCTGCTGGTTTTTGCGGGTTTGTTTATTGTTCAATGGGGCTTTGGTGCATTAACCGATTTGTTTCAGCGTTTCAATCACTCCCCGAGCCAATCGCTCACTTACGCCATGGCGTGCCTCGTCCTCTTGCAAGGGCTTAGTCTGCTGTGGTTTTTTATCAAAAAACCTGATGGATCAATCCGTACTTGATGCGATCGCACGCTGGCCTAATGTGCCGGCGGTCTACGGCTGGCTCTCGCTCAGCGCACGAGGCGCATGGCGCTTGCATCCGCGGGGCGATGCCGAACTTGGAGGCGAAGGCTCGGGCATCACAAACACGCAGATATTGGGTTTTATCGGCCGCAACTACGCCTGCGAACCAGATGGCCGATGGTTTTTCCAAAATGGTCCTCAGCGCGTCTACGTGCGACTAGACGCGGCTCCTTTTATTCTTCACCTGCGTCCCGACCTCAACGCGCTCGTCACGCATAACGAACGCGTCATTGAAGAAGTCGTGCAATGGCTCGCGGATGACCAAGGGCAGCTGTATGCTCAAACAGATCAGGGCGCGGCCCGTATCGATGACCGCGACTTGCTTGGGCTGGCCGACGTACTCCAAGGCGAGACCGGCCAAGCCATGCTCGAGGCACTCGACAAGGCAAGCGGCGCAGGCGTTGAGTCGAGAGCACAGCTTGACGCGCTGCGGCTTTTTGATCCCTCTGGACGATATGGTGCGCTTAGCCAACCTGCCCCGCTGCGACACATCGCGCGAAGCGACATCGCAAAGACCTTAGATTTTGTGGTGAACCCGGGACCCCTACGCACCGATTCGTAAGCATTAGCCTTAAAATAGAGGTCTATGAGCCACGATCCCGACTTCTACTTCCCCGCTCCGCGTCTGCAAAAATTCTGCGGACAATGCGCGACGCCTATTACGCGCCGCCTTCTCGAAGGCGACAATCGCGAACGGGATGTGTGTGAAGCCTGCGGTGCGGTGCATTATCAAAACCCCAGACTCGTGGTGGGCACACTCCCCATCTGGAATGACAAAATTCTTCTGTGTCTGCGTGCGATTGAACCACGCGCGAACACCTGGACCTTACCGGCCGGCTTCATGGAGCTCGGCGAAACCATTGGCCAAGGGGCTGAACGCGAAACACAAGAGGAAGCCGGCGCGCACATCACGCTTGGCAAACTCTACACGGTGGTGGATATCCCTCACGTCGATCAAGTACACGTTTATTTTTTAGCGCATGCCTCGAGCCCAGATCTTGATCCAGGTCCGGAAACCCTAGAAGCGCGCTGGTTCGGCCTTGACGAAATACCTTGGGACAATCTCTCTTTTCGTTCGGTGTCCACGACACTCAAACATTATCTGCGCGAACGTGAGACGGGGCATTTCGATACCCATCATTACGCATTATTCGCAGCCAACCGGCCGGGCGGCTGAGTACTAACGCCAGATTGAGCCTGCCATGCGCCTGATCTGGCTCGAACCCGACACGCCCTTCCCCGACCCAGAGCAAGCCCTCCAGGAGCCTGCAGGCCTATTAGCCGCTGGGGCTGATTTATCGATCGGGCGCTTGCGTGCGGCCTACAGCCAAGGCATCTTCCCCTGGTTCTCTGAAGACGAACCACCGCTCTGGTGGTCTCCCAACCCACGCATGGTGCTCCAGTGTGATGCACTGCACTTGTCCCACTCTCTAGGCAAGCGCCTGCGACAAATCGCCCGCGCGCAAGAGGCCGGGGACTACTCCATCGTTGTCAAAGTCAACACCGCCTTCACCTCTACGTTGCGCGCCTGTGCCCGACCGTCCCTTAACGGACAGCCTGGCACGTGGATCACCCGGGAGATGCAATTGGCCTACGAGGCCTGGCACTTATTGGGGCACGTGCACAGTATCGAAACATGGGTGCATGGCGAGCTAATGGGCGGCCTCTATGGCGTGAGCCTTGGCCACATGTTTTTTGGCGAATCGATGTTTAGTCGCGCAACGGATGCCTCCAAAATCGCCCTGGCACATCTGGTCTGGTACTTAAAAAAACAAGGGGTCGCTTGGATCGACTGCCAGATGCAAACCGAGCACTTAAGCGCCTTGGGTGCCGCCCCGATGCCACGACAACAATTTATCGCCCATGTCCGACAGCACACCTCGATGCCTGATATCCTTTGGCATCCGGGCCGCTTGGACCAAGCAGGTATATTGCACCCATGAGCCAACTCAATGAACTTCCCTTTGCGGCGCTACAGTTTTATGCAACCGCGCCGTATCTCTGCAGCTACCTGCCCGAGCGACAGGCCCGCTCGCAGGTTGCCGCGCCCGGGCATCTAATTCATGCGGATACTTACTCCCAATTGATTGATCAGGGATTTCGGCGTAGCGGACTCTTTACCTATCGTCCACACTGCGACAGTTGCCGTGCTTGCCTGCCTGTGCGTGTCGATGTCAATCGCTTTGCGCCTAACCGTACGCAGCAACGCGCCCTTAAACGTCATCAGCCATTGCGTCCCCTCGTGGCTGAGCTTTCCTGGTCCAGCGAACACTATGCCCTGTACGCGCGCTACCAGGCGTTGCGCCATCCTGGTGGTGGCATGGATGACGACAGTCGCACTCAGTACAGCGAGTTTTTACTAGCCAGCCGCGTCAATACGCGACTCGTGGAGTTTCGTGAAGAAGACGGCACGCTGCGTATGGTGTCGATCATTGACGTGCTTGAGCAAGGGCTCTCGTCGGTCTATACCTTCTATGATCCTGAGGCGCAGGGCAGTCTGGGCACCTACAGCATTTTGTGGCAAATCAATCAGTGTCGGCAACTCGGTCTTCCCTGGCTCTATTTAGGCTACTGGATCGAAAAGAGTGCAAAAATGGCGTACAAAGCAGCGTTTGGTCCAGCCCAATTTCGCTATAACGGACAATGGCATGATCAGCCACCGCCTTCTGAGGAATAGTCCTTAGCAAGCTTTGAATATTGATATTTTTTTCTGACTCTATTTTTTAACGGTTCCCATGTCGATACTCTTTCAAGCCTACCCCTTGGCACGTCACGCTCTTTTTGCATTGGATGCCGAAGCGGCCCACGATGCAACACTCAAGGCGTTACAACTCGCTTACGACTGCTCCCTGACCCGCGGACTCATGCAGAGCCGTGTGCTGGCCCCGACCACCTTAATGGGCCTCGCTTTACAGAATCCTGTCGGACTCGCAGCAGGTTTAGATAAAAACGGGGCACATATCGACGCGATGGGTAACTTGGGATTTGGCTTTGTTGAAGTCGGCACCGTCACCCCGCGCGCCCAACCAGGCAACCCTAAGCCGCGCATGTTTCGCCTGCCTGACGCGCAAGCCTTAATCAATCGTCTGGGTTTTAACAATCAAGGTTTGGATATATTTCTCGCGAATGTTCAACGTAGCACTTGGCGCGCCCAAGGCGGCATCATCGGTCTGAATATTGGTAAAAATGCAGACACTCCAATCGAACGTGCCGCTGACGACTACCTCCTAGGGTTAGTGGGTGTTTACCCACATGCGGACTACATTACCGTCAATATTTCGTCGCCCAACACAAAAAATCTTCGGGCACTACAAGGCGAACATGAGCTCGATGAACTACTGTCGCAGCTTGCGCACCGTCGACAAGAACTTGCGGCTCAGCATCAAAGACGTGTGCCGCTAGCCGTCAAGATTGCACCGGACCTGACCGAAGAACAAATCGACATCATTGCCGAAGTACTTCCGCGCCACGGCATTGATGGCGTGATTGCCACGAACACCACCATCGCACGGGATGCCGTGCAAGGCATGGCACATGCCGAGGAAGCGGGCGGCCTGTCGGGGGCGCCATTACATGCTCGCTCGCTCGAAGTCATTGCACGACTGCGCTCAAAGCTTGGGCCAGATTTCGCCATCATTGGTGTGGGTGGAATTGTCTCGGGGCAACATGCTGCGGAAAAGATCTCAGCGGGTGCCAATGCGGTGCAGTTGTACACCGGTCTGATTTATAAGGGCCCCGCCTTGGTAGGCGAGTGTGTCCGCCAGATTGCGAAACTAGGCCGATAACGTAGCCCAAACAAAATAACCACCCGAGGGTGGTTATTTTGTTGCAAGCGTTTAGAACTTAAGCTGCGCGGCGACCGCGTGTTGCGGACTTCGCAGCGTCAGCGGCTTGACCAGCCGCTTTGAATGTCGCGTTGGCAGCGGCAGCCAGATTTTTCTCGGCAACGTCAGCAGCCTGCTTGGCAGCTTTGGTCATCGACTCGTAAGCTGAGTTAGCCTGAGCCATCGAGCTTTTCAGCATCGCCACAGCACCTTCCGAACCCGCTGGCGCGTTCTTGGTGAACTGTTCAATTGCGTCCTGAACATGCTTCTGACCTTCAGCAACTTGCGACTCGCTCAGTTTGGCCAAATCAGCCTGCACTGTGGAAACGATGTCATAGACATGCTTGCTGTAAGCCATGGCTTTTTCTGCGCTCGGCTGAACCAGACCTGAAGACAACGACAAAGCTTCTTGCGCGTCTTTCACGCCAACAACTTGCTGCGACGTGGCCGACACTTCGTCGATCGTTGCTTTCAAGGCCTTGAGGTTGAGGTCAACGAGTTTCTCGAAGCCTGAGTAAAAGGAACCCTGGACAGCCACGAATGCATCGATGGCCGCTTTTTGACTGTTTAGGACCTGCTGAGGAATTGCAGACATGGTGTTCTCCAAAATGAACGAAATGTTTGTTTGCGACGATATGTTGCAGTGCACAAGTGTCATTTTAGGTTTAAAAACAGTCGTGTCAACAATTATTTGTTGCGGTGCATCAAATAAACGACATTGCTGTTCATTTACTGATTTTTACTTAGTTTTTAAGCGTTAAGACGTCACCGACGGGCTCACGCAGCTGTCGCTCCAGTCTCGTAGCCTAAGGCCTCTGAGATCGTCCCTGCGGTCGCGACCAATTGGGGAATCCAGGCATCTTGCAGGCGACCAGACGGTGCAGAAATCGACAATCCGGCAACCAACTTCCCCGTATCGTCATAGATGCCCGCGGCAATGCAACGCACACCCACCTCAAGCTCTTCATTGTCACGCGCGTAACCCAACTGCCTCACCAGAGACAGTTCTCGCTCCAGTGTCTCCAGACTTTTAAGGCTGTTGGCCGTCCCACCCGCTAGACCTGTACGTGTCGCGTAAGCACGGAGTTGACGCATATCGATGGAAGACAAGAACAATTTGCCATTGGACGTTAAATGCAAGGGCGCCCGGCCACCAATCGCGCGTACCACCTGCATACCAGAGCGTTCGCTCCAGGCTCGGTCGATATAAACAATCTCGTCGCCCTGCTGCACAGACAGGTTCACCGTCTGCCCGGTTAGGGCATGCAACGCCCGCATAGCGTCGATGGCGGCCTCTCGGACGTTGAGCCGGCCCTTCACCAGCGAGCCCAATTCGAGCAAACGCATACCCAGTTGATACAGGCCGCTATCCACACGATCCACGTAGCGACCCATGACCAGATCATTGAGAATGCGATGCGCAGTCGACGTGTGCAAACCCGTCGTGCGGGCCAAGTCTTTGAGCGGAACAGGATCAGGCTGAGCCGCTAAGGCATCGAGCAGCTGGGTGGCTCGACCCAACACCTGAATCGCCATGTCTGCCGTCCCATGAGACAGGGATGAGAGCACCACGGGTGGAGATGACACGTTACGCGACATGATGGTTGATACAGTCCTTGAATCTGCGGCAGTGCGGCATGAGGGATTCTATCTCATATTATGAAACGCACCGCGCGCTGCGTCAAATGTTCAAACAGAGAGACCGGCTTGGCTGGCTCACTGATCACCTTACTGACCGAGTCACACGAGGCAGCGCTTGCTAGGTATCATCATCGGATTCCTCTTTAAGGCTTCCTCCTATGCGCTCTGACCTCGACATCGCTCAAGCTGCAAATAAACGTCCCATTCTTGAACTGGCGTCAGCACAAGCAGGCATCCCAGACGAGGCGTTGGAGCCGTACGGAAGATTCAAGGCAAAACTTTCGCTTGAATACATCCGCACACTCGATGCCCGCCCAGACGGTAAATTAATCCTGGTGACAGCGATTTCACCCACCCCTGCGGGCGAGGGGAAAACCACCACAACCGTCGGGCTCGGAGATGCGCTCAATCACATTGGCAAACGCGCGATGATTTGCCTGCGCGAGCCCTCACTCGGCCCAGTGTTCGGCATGAAAGGGGGCGCGGCCGGTGGCGGCATGGCCCAGGTCGTGCCCATGGAAGACATCAATCTGCACTTTACCGGTGACTTCAATGCGATTGCTCTGGCCAATAATTTGTTAGCGGCCTTGATCGACAACCACATCCACCACGGCAACAAGCTAGCGTTCGATGTACGACGCATCAGTTGGCGCCGAGTGGTTGACCTCAATGACCGCGCCTTAAGACAGATTGTGATCGGCTTGGGTGGCACAGCGAATGGCTTTCCGCGAGAGGATCGCTTCGATATTGTCGTTGCGTCTGAAGTCATGGCGATTTTTTGTTTGGTGAAAAGTCTAAAGGAACTGAAGGACCGTCTTGCAGATATCGTGGTGGGCTACTCGCTTGCAGGCAAGCCAATACGTGCTCGCGATCTGCAGGCGCAAGGCGCCATGGCGGCGCTGTTAAAAGAAGCGCTTGCCCCTAACCTGGTGCAAACGCTTGAAAACAATCTCGCGCTCGTACACGGCGGACCATTCGCCAACATCGCCCATGGATGCAATACGGTTCTCGCCACGTCCACCGCACTCAAGCTCGCCGACTATGTCGTGACAGAAGCGGGTTTCGGCGCAGACCTCGGAGCCGAGAAGTTTTTAGATATCAAGTGTCGCAAAGCCGGCCTAGCGCCGTCTGCGGTTGTGTTGGTCGCCACCGTGCGTGCCTTGAAGTATCACGGCGGCGTCGAGGTCAAAGATGTGGGCTCAGAAAATCTGGACGCTCTGCGCTTGGGTTTGGTCAACCTCGAACGTCATATCCACAACATTACACAGAATTTCGGGTTGCCTTGCGTAGTGGCAATCAATCATCGCACTGAAGACACCGCAGCAGAAATCGCGCTGCTGCAGTCTACCGCCGCATCACTCGGTGTTGAGGTCGTCCTTGCGGAGCATTGGGCCAAGGGTGGTGCGGGCGCTGCCAATCTCGCCCATGCGGTCGTCAAGTTGTGTGAGCAACCGAATCACTTCAAGTTTTTGTATGAAGACCAGGTATCGCTTTGGGATAAGGTGCAAACTATTGCAACACAAACCTATGCGGCAGCTGGCATTGCGGCCGACGCAAAAGTGCGTGCGCAATTCGCCCAGCTTGAGGCCGAGGGGTATGGCCATCTGCCGGTTTGTATCGCTAAAACGCAATACTCTTTTTCAAGCGATGCAAAATTACGCGGCGCACCAAGCGGCCACGTCCTGAACATTCGAGAAGTACGACTCGCCGCTGGCGCAGGGTTCGTTGTGGTGGTGTGCGGTGACATCATGACGATGCCAGGCTTACCTGTCGTACCCGCAGCCAATGGCATCGATATCAACGATGCTGGAGAAATTACCGGGCTGTCGTGAGCAGAAGGCCTTACTTGGCAACCGCTGGCTCGTAGCGGCCGCCTAACGCCAGCGCTTGCTCACGCAGAAACTCCAAGGCCTCTAAAGCAGGGGCCGCATCCCCCTTCACGCCTAGTTCGATGTGTGGCACGGCCCCACCCTCGCCGACAGACGGAAGACTGAACGCCTTGATGCTCGGCCACTTACGCTCGAGCGCCTCAAGCGCTGGCGTGATCCGGGACTCGGGCAACCCATAAACGATGAAGGAGTGCTCTGTGCGATCTTCTTTGTTATGAAGATGCGCATAGCGGGTATCGAGCATCGCCTCGAGCATCGGCCACGCCATGACTGGGAACCCTGGCACAAAGGTGTGGTCATGAATAAAAAATCCGGGAATTCGATTAAACGGATTCGGCACGGCCTCACAGCCTTGGGGGAAAAACCCCATCTGTAACCGCTGCTGATTTTCAGGCGCGTTCATATCCGCTGAGCCTTGGCCTTTGGCTGCGTTCTCGGCACAACGGATCGTAATCTGCTCTCTTGCGAAATCGTTAAGCTCAAGGGGCACGCCCAACGCAGCAGCGGCTGCCTGCCGCGTATGATCATCGGGCGTAGCACCAATACCCCCACAACTCAGGACGATGTCGCCCGAAGCAAAGCTGCGCTGATAAGCGGCTGTCAGGCAAGCGCGATCATCGGACAAGATTTCAACCCATGACAGCTGCAAGCCCCGAGCGCCAAGAAGTTCAACCACTTTGGGGAAATGCTTGTCTTGCCTACGTCCTGAAAGGATTTCATCGCCAATCACAATAAGACCGAAGCGAGATTTCTGTGTAGAGGCAGACATAAGCATTCCAAAAAAGTGTCAAACAAAACTAACCGATATTTCAGCACAAATGTGACCCGTCATGTCACGCACTCGAGCGCGAATTAACCCAAGGACGGGCTCTCTTGTCTCAGGCGACGCAAGGCGGCCAGGCCAAAATGGGTATAAACCAAACCAGAAAAAACAGGTAAAAACACCCACGCAGGGGGTAACAGATTCAGTAACGCGCAGACGAACCCAATCGCCCAGAACCCTGTGCTGTGTCGCGCGATCAAGGCCGTGCGCTCAGCAGTGCTCGCATGGTCGACGATCGCATCGAGCCGCATCATGCGAGAGAAGGCAAAGGCCCACCACAACAACGACACCAACAAACCTAAGGGCGGGAAAAGCCAAAAGGGCAGTGTCAAGACCCAGCCCAACATAAACAGCACACTCACCCAGAGCGCGTTCCACAGGCTCACGACAAACGCATGCTGGCCGGCTAGCGCAAGCTCACTGTAGTGATGGTGGGAAACATGCCGCACCACAATGGGCATCACAAATACGGCTGCAACGGCCAACCCGAGAATGCCCGTCAAGGGCAGCAACACCGCAGCCACCAACAAGGGCAACAACCACGCTTTAATCGCCGTAAGCGAGAACAACCCCATGGACTGTAGCCATTGGGCCGCAACCAGCAAGGGGGTCGTCGCACTCAGTTGCTGATCAAGCCAGTCGGTCAAGGGCCCCAGCGCAACAAACAACACCAGCAGCGCCCCCACCATCATTAACAAAAACGGCAACAGCAAGGCGAACAACATCTTTGGATGGAGTTGCGACAGCAGGGCACGGCCAAACGCATCCCCAACCCCGCTGAGTCCCGCCGAGCGGGGTCGATTCAAACCAGCACGGTCGGGCGTTGGCGTTGGAAGTTGCATGATGGACTTGGCGTGTGGAGTCAATTAAACCCGGCTATCATAGACAATCAAACTCCTTTCTGCATCGATGACATTACATCTACCCGGCGCCGCAGCGCTTATCGAGCGGCTTAAAGAGCCACAACAGCGGCTGGCACTGTGCTTTTGCGCAGCCTGGTGCGATGCGTGCAAAACCTATAAACCGAAGCTCGAGGTACTCGCTTCGCAACACCCCGACATCTGCTTTGTCTGGATAGACATTGAAGACCACCCCGATTTATTGGGGGACGAAGATGTTGAAAATTTTCCGACCGTCGGCATTATCGAAGGGGGCAGCGTGCGTTTTATGGGCACACTTTTGCCGCACATCGAACACCTTGAGCGTTTACTGGAAGCGATGCACGCGCCCGGAAAGGCACAGACATGCGGGCTACCAGACGATCTACTGCGCTTATTGACGCATGCCTGACGCAAGCAGGCCGCGCTTTGCAGAGACGTTATAGCTTTTTGATTGCTCCACCGAGCAACAAACCAACGGGGCGTTTTCCGAGCAACGCTGGTTTCTTTGTTGTCGGCGCAGGCGCCTGCGCCGCAGCGGCAACCGCAGCGGCAGAGGGCTCATAGGGCTTAAGAAAAAACTCATCAACCGGTTTGACCGGCGCACTGTAGCGGCTAGGACGCACGCCTCGCGCGCTGGCGCGATCGCCCTGCCGATCAGCACTGCTGCTGCGAGCTTCGGGACGCGATCCACGCTCTGAGCGCTCTGGGCGCTCAGAAGCGCGTGCGATCAACTCACCAGGAATTTGCAAGGTCCCACGTGTGACCGACGCCTTGATGAGTTTTTCAATATCGAACAAGTATTTTTCTTCGGAGGGCGAGAATAAGGAAATCGCCTCACCCTTCGCGCCGGCGCGCCCTGTGCGCCCAATACGATGAACATAGTCTTCGGCGCTATGCGGCAGGTCGTAATTGATGACACAAGGCACACCCGCGACATCTAGGCCTCGGGCCGCGACATCGGTTGCGACGAGCACTTCTAGCTCGCCCGCTTTGAATGCCTCAAGGGCTTTCATGCGATCGCCCTGTGACTTATCACCGTGGATCGACTCAGCGCGCACGCCGTCGAGCTCAAGCTGGCGTGCCAGGCGGCCCGTGCCAATTTTAGTATTAGAAAATACGATGACTTGCTTTAGACCACGAGATTTGACGAGATGCACCACTGCGGCGCGTTTCGCGTCACCCGACATACCGTAGGCGATCTGCGTGACCGTGTCAGCCGTGGCGTTTCGTTGCGCGACTTCGAGTTCGACAGGGCTATTGAGGTATGTACGAGCAAGCTTGCGAATTTCGTTACTAAACGTCGCCGAAAACAACAATGTTTGGCGCTGACTAGGCAACAAACGAATGATGCGTTCAAGGTCAGGTAAGAAACCCATGTCTAGCATGCGATCGGCCTCATCCAAGACCAAAATACCCACCTGACCGAGGTTCACATTACGCTGCTCGACATGGTCAAGCAATCGTCCCGGCGTTGCAATCAAGACTTCGCAGCCGTTACGCAACGCCTCTTTTTGTGGGCCGATATCCACACCACCAAATACAACGGTGGAGCGCAGCGTCGTTTGTTTGCCGTAACGTTTAACGCTTTCAGCGACCTGATCGGCGAGCTCTCGTGTTGGGGTCAAAATTAATGCCCGCACTGGATGTCGGGCGGGAGATGCACTCGAATTCGCGTGTTGCATCAGGCGATGCAGGATCGGCAGCGTGAACGCAGCTGTCTTACCTGTTCCCGTTTGCGCGGCACCCATGACATCGTTGCCCGCCATGACCGAAGGCAAGGCCTGCGCCTGAATCGGGGTGGGTGTGATGTATCCGGTATCCGATACCGCCTGCAATAGGGCAGGATGCAAGCCCATCTCGGCAAAAGTAGAGATCGCCGGCTCGGGCTGTATGACGGTTTGAGTGTTTGAAGTCATTGAATTATTTAAGAAATCACTCACCAGTGTACCGCAGCTGGCTCACTAAACCGAGGGTATTAACTAGGAAACACCCAGCGAACGGTCCAAAGCACCACCATTCCTGAGGCAATTAAGAGAAAACTATTGCGTGTCCAGCAAAACAAGGCTGTCGCGATCACGGCGGCTAACAGCCTTAAATCGACCTGAGGTCCTACCTCGGGGTGCCAAGGCAGGAGCTCTGGCACGATGATTCCCGTGAGCGCCGCGAGCGGCGCATAACGTAGCGCACGCTGCAAACGATCGGGTAGCGGCAAAAGATGCCCAAAAAGGACATAGCCCGTTCGGCAGATCACACTCGTTGCGGCGAGCAAGAGGATGGCGGAATAAACATACCAAGACTGGTTAATCAAGACGCAGTGCTCCCTGGTTGAGCGTTTTTTGCAATCTGTGACTCGGCCCACATCCCCGCAGCAATACCCACCACGGTGGCTGCCACCAAGCCAATTCGTAGTGGCCACGGCTGCGTGAGCCAAGCCGTCACACCGGCCGCGACCACCGAAATGACCGCTGGTCGGGTCTTGAGCAAGGGCAACATCAGCGCCATCAACGCCAAGACCGCCGCAAATTCAAGAGACCAAGACTCTGGCACCGACGCGCTGAGCGTAATGCCAATGAGAGAAGTCAATTGCCACATGAGCCAGCAGGGGATGGTGGCGCCAATAAAAAACCAGAGTTGCTCGGTATTACCCTTTTGAGGTGCGCTACCAAAGCGCCCCATGAACGTCACAAAAACAATGTCAACATTCATGAACCCCAAGAACAAGCGCTTAGGCCAAGGCATGTGCTTGAAGTAAGGCTGCAGCGCGGCGCCAAAAATCACAAACCGCAAGTTCACGATAATGCCAGCACCAAAAATCAGCCACAACGGTGCACCCACAACCAATAACGGGATCGCGGTGAGCTGGGCCGACCCCGCATACACAAGCAGCGACATGATCGCGGCCGCCGTGACACTAAGGCCCGACTTCACCATCGCCACACCGGTTACGATCCCCCAAATCGCGAGCGCAACGAGCCCCGGGGAAATGGTTCGGGCACCATTGATAAACGCGCGCCGTCTTAATGCACGTAAAGCGATCCGGTCAGACAAGGCAGCATTCACGTAATCGATCCAACAACAAACAAACAACAAGGCATGGATTGAGGAGGTCTTTTATCTTTCGTTCCCCCTATTGTAGACCGTGCAGTTGTTACAATCGTCGCAACACGTTATTTTCATGAGACACGCAATGACTCAAGCAACAGGCTCCACTGAGAACCCACTCGCGATCACGCTGACGGGCGGCGATTTACCTCTGCATTGCCCAGGTCCCAAAGCTCCTCTCTGGAGCATGCACCCACGCGTCTTTCTTGATGTTGCCAAAACGGGCGTAGCCAAATGTCCCTACTGCAGCACGGAGTACCGGTTGGCACCCGGCGCGACTGTGCACGCCCACTAGGCTGCCCCTCTTGTCAATCATCTTTGCCACCCCAGAAGAAGCAGAGCTCGCTTTTTATGATGCGCTCGAGCGTGCCGACCTGCCTCGCTTGATGCAAGTCTGGGCCGAAGATGAAGAAATCATCTGCGTGCATCCAGGTGGTTTGCGAATTGTCGGGCTACACGCTGTCAAAGAGTCCTGGCAAGAAATCCTGGCCAATGGCGGTTTACACATCCGACCGTCCTTGACGGTGGCCCTGCACAGCATGATGGGGGTGGTGCACTCCCTGATCGAACAAATTTCAGTAAAAACCGCGGACAGCACCGAGGTGGCGCATTGCTACGCAACCAACGTCTACCACAAGGGTCCAACCGGATGGAAACTCGTGATGCACCACGCCTCCGCCGCACCGGGTGAAGCGGGCATTCTGGATCTACACGATAAGCCTGGGCTTTTGCATTAAGCACCAACCCGTGAGCGCCCTCCTCGACCTTTCCCCCTGTCCGACCCCTTGGTGGCTTCCCGAACGACACGCACAAACCCTATTCGGCGCTTTGCTTGCGCCCACTAATCGCATCCGTTTTTTTCGTGATCGGGTCGAGACACCCGACGGCGACTTCATCGACTTTGACTGGAACGCGCCCATGCTGCCGCGCGCGCCAAAACGCGCGCAGGACGCCGCACTGACCCACACGGCCGCAACAGATTGGCTTGACGAAGCCGGACGCCAAGCGCTCGGCCTCGCACCGGCTGCTCCCGCGCTGGTACTTCTGCATGGTCTAGAGGGCAGTAGCAAAAGCCGGTACGCACAATCGATCACGCAGGTCTTTCGGCAAGCAGGGTGGGCAGTTGTTGTCGCGCACTTCAGAGGATGCTCCGGTTTTGCAAATCGTTTGGCACGCGCCTATCACTCGGGTGACTCAGCTGAAATTCGCTTCATACTCGAGACGGTACGCGCCAGATTTCCTGCAGGTCACTGGCATGCGGTCGGTATCTCGCTAGGCGGCAACGCGTTGCTAAAGCACATGGGAGAATCTCCCCAAGACGTTGCGTGGCTTAAAGCCGCTGCCGCGATCTCAGCGCCGCTGGATCTCGTCGCCGCAGGTAACCACTTGTCAGACGATCGCTTTAACCGTGAGATCTATTCGCGCTACTTCCTGCGTACACTGCGGCCAAAGGTGCTCAAGAAAGCCGAACGCTTCCCTGGCGTCATCGACACGATACGCATCCATCAAGCGCGCGACCTGCGTGACTTTGATAACGCCTACACGGCGCCCATGCATGGATTTTCGGACGCACTGGATTACTGGACGCAATGTTCGAGCAACCGCTGGCTCGCCCATATTCGCACGCCGACACTCGTATTGAATGCACGCAACGATCCCTTCTTACCTGAAGCGACCTTACCGGGTCCGGCAAACGGTAGCGCACAGGTCGAACTGCATCAGCCCGCGCAAGGTGGGCACGTTAGTTTCGTGACAGGTGTCTGGCCCGGGCACCTTGGGTGGCTTGCTCAACGCATTGAAACTTTCTTCACGTCTCGCTAGGCCAGCGGGTCAGTTATTTAAACCGCTCAAGCAAGCGTCGATCGTCTGCTATTTTGGTTGTTAACGTTCGGATCTGGCCATCAATCTGCGACTGCACATAAAAATCTTGTGACTGCGCACGCGCCTGCTGCAGTTGTGTCACCGCCGCTGGTAACGCTCCCACGCGTTCGTAATAAGCGGCCATCGATTGCTTGGCTGCAATCGGCTCGCCAAGCCGATCCTGTGATGCCGCGAGCATCTTGTAAAAATCCGGCTCTTCGTTTGGCCACCGTTTGATTTGAGCCTTCAGTAAGTTTGCGGCCTCGGCGTCTTTGTTTGTACCTTGCAAGGTTTGCGCCATCCGCATGGCGAAAGAACGGCGAGTGGGCCAACGCTTACTGCCCGCCTGGGCCCCCGTCAAGGCTGCTGCGTATTGCCGATTCGCAATATCAATATCGATTTTCTGCAAATCCAAATAAGGCGATGAGATCTTGAATGACTGCGCCTGCTGTAAAGCCGTTGCGGCAGCCGCGGGATCCTGTCGGGCGAGTGCGGCCAACGAAACGCCATACCACGCGGCAGCGCGGCGCACCTGCGCCTCACTCGCACCCACTTCACCGCCCGAAGCACGGGCCTCCTCTTCCATCTGATCGAGTGCCTGGCGCAACGCCCGTGGGTCTAGCGCTTGTAAGACCCGCGACTTAGCCCGCACAAACCAGAACTCATCCGAACCCTGAGATTTGCTTGCCGGGAACTGTCGAATGCGGTTTTGCATGTCCGTCATCCGCTGAATACTCAAAGGATGCGTGGTGGCATATACACCGCCGCCACGCCCTTCGTTCAGGGAAGATGCGCTCATCAGTCTGCCAAACATCAAGGCCATGCCGTTGGGGTCGTAACCCGCCTTGCGCAACATTTCCACACCTGTGCGGTCCGCCTCCTGCTCGGCATCACGAGAAAACCCAAGTTGACGATCGATCATGGCCGCTTGCCCAAACGCTGCGATGCCCATCGCAGCTTGGCCTCCGCCGGGAATCATCGCCGCTAAGATCGCAGCAACCAAGGTCGCCAAGGCAAGGTGACCACCCTGTGTTTGCTGGGTCAGGCCTCGCGCAATATGTCGCTGCGTCACGTGTGCGATTTCGTGGGCCACGACGCCCGCAAGCTCAGACTCGGCACCTGCCAAGACGATCAGCCCGGTCTGCACACCAATAAAACCGCCTGGCATGGCAAACGCATTGACGATCGGGTTTCGTACGCCGAACACGTCCACCTGAGGCGCACCGCCAGGCGCGAAGGCGGCAATTTTTTTACCCATTTCGTTCAAATACTGGCTGAGATCCGGGTCATTGATGTATTCAGGATCCCGACGGCCCTGCACCATAATGGCCTCGCCCAAGCGGCGCTCTACGGATGGGGACAACTCGGCCGACGCCGGAGAACCCAAGGTGGGGACCGCAGCGGGTTGAGGCCACGCAGCAGGTGGCGTGCACAACAGTGCGGCTACCACCCAAATAAGACATTTGGATGACGATTTAATTTGATGGGGTTTTGTATGTTGACGGGTCATACGCTTATGATAGCGGGTGTCGAGATACGTTCCGCCCTTTGGGCGAATTTTTGCAAGGAATCAAAAGATGCGCCCTGTACGCAAAGCGGTTTTCCCCGTCGCCGGACTTGGAACCCGTTTTTTACCGGCCACCAAGGCTATGCCCAAAGAGATGCTACCCGTGGTGGACAAGCCCCTCATCCAATATGCCGTCGAAGAGGCTGTGGCGGCAGGGATCACTGATTTGATTTTTGTCACGGGACGTCACAAGCGTGCCATCGAGGATCATTTCGATTCCGCACCAGAGATGGAAAATGAATTGGCCCGCAAAGGCAAAGCCGAGTTACTTGCCATTGTTCAGGGCATCTTGCCTTCGAACGTCAGTTGTATTTACATTCGGCAATCCGCCCCGCTTGGGCTCGGCCATGCCGTCCTGACAGCGGCCCCCATCGTCGGCGACGAGCCTTTCGCCGTGCTGTTGGCAGACGACTTGCTCGACGCGGAACGCCCTGTCATCGGGCAGCTCATTGATGCAGCCCTCACCTATCAAGGCAGTATTCTGGGCGTGCAAGAAGTCCCACTGAGCGATACCGACCGGTACGGCATTGTGGCAACAGATCCAGCCGGCCCACGTACCGAGCGTGTGCGACACATTGTCGAAAAGCCCAAGCCAGAGGTCGCACCTTCGACGCTAGCGGTCGTTGGTCGATATGTTCTAGACGCCCGCATCTTCGCGCACTTACGCCAAACACAAGCGGGCGCAGGTGGCGAGATTCAACTGACAGACGGGATCGCTTCCTTACTGAAAGAGCAAGCCGTGTTCGCACATCGCTATGACGGGATCCGCTACGACTGCGGCAACAAAGAAGGCATGTTTAAAGCAACGATCGCACTCGGGCGCAAGTACCACGGTCTTATACCCTGATAGGCTTGGCGACTCCCCAGCGTCCCTTGGCAGAAAGCCGCATCAAGGTGCGCAACGCTACCAAGAGACCGATCACCTCAGTCATCGCAGCCGGTATCCACATGGTCAAGCCACCGATCATCTGATCGGTCTGCGCGTCCATGGGGATGGCGCGCCCACACAAATCAAACAATGGGTACAAATCACGTTCAGTAAAGGCGATCACCGCCCCCGCGACCATCTGCGGCGCCATCGTCAAAATCGGGGAGATCACGCGCCCGCCAGGCGTCATGGCCGCAGGCGGATTAGGCCGGCGATCCAAGATTAAATTCCAATACATGAAGCCAGTGATCACAACCGACCAGTTCATGAGGCGGTACAGCCTCCAGTCCAACATCGAATAAAACTGAACCGACGGAATCAACCAAATCACGACCAAAAATACAAATAAAGCGGGTACGAATATGGGGTTGGTCAGTAGGGAAACGGTCCCGCGTCCCCAGATCGTTTGGGTGAACCTAAACAGCGCCTGCCGCAGCGTACGCGGCAGTCCCGCTCGCATCACCGAACCGGGATAGGCTGCCATCACCACCAGTGGTCCAAGATGGTGCAGCACAAGGTGTTGGATCCGATGCATAAAAAACATACGTTCGGCGTAATAGTCGAGCATCGTGTGCATCGACAAATACAACATCACCCAACCGCTCCAAAAGAACACTTGGCGCGTGCGCGACACGCGACGCACACGTGCGCCGCGCACGAAGAGCCAAGCGCTTAGCACGAAGCACGCCATCAAAACGGGCGACAATTCCCAGGGGTTCAGCCAACTCAGCCAGTCCATCACACAACCTTTAAAATGATCGGAGATTGGCGCACAATCCACGCGTGGGATTGTAGTATGTTAGGCGCAACCAATCATACCAACCGCCACCGCAACCAACGTCGATCTCTTTTCGCTGAGAACCCAGGCCTCATGACCCACGCGCACAACACATTCAGCCCTTTCCATCGTCGTCGCCAGCAGATTCTGAGCTGGATGCGCAGCATGGGTGGCGGAATCGCTATTTTGCCCACAGGTCCCGACATTTCGCGGAACCGAGATAACCATTACGCATTCCGATACGATAGCGATTTTTTCTACCTCACAGGCTTTACCGAAGCGAATGCCTGGCTCGTGCTGATCGCAGGTGAAACAGATCAAAGCATTTTATTTTGCGAACCTAAAGATCCGCTCAGGGAAACCTGGACCGGAAAACGCTGGGGCCCGACCGCAGCGGCGGAACACTTTGAGTTTGATCAAGCCTTCGCCACGACCGAGCTCGAGACGCAAATTCCCCTGCTGATGACCGGCTTAAAAAATCTGTTTGCCAACACCTCGCGTAGTCGCAGTCCTCAATATCTGACGCAACTGCATGCTTGGATCAGCACCGCTCAAACTACGTTGCGAGGCACACGCGCCACACCCACCCATTGGCTCGATATCGGCGAACCACTCAGCGAAATGCGCTTAGTCAAAGATGCGTACGAGCTCGATACGATGCGACGTGCAGCCGCAATTTCGGCGCTCGGGCATGTACGCGCCATGCAAGCCGCGCAACCTGGACGTCACGAGTACGAACTTGAGGCTGAACTGTTGTATGTCTTTCGCAAGAACGGCGCACAAGCTGTCGCCTATGACAGCATCGTTGCGGCCGGCGGTAATGCGTGCACCTTGCATTACCGCGCAGGCAATACGGTGATGCGCGACGGCGATCTGGTCCTCATTGATGCGGGTTGCGAGCTCGACGGCTATGCCTCGGACATCACACGCACGTTTCCCGCGAACGGCCGTTTTTCA
>Ga0209550_10000232_pt1 | contig 49747 bp, 45 predicted proteins | sample LauGreSuBDMM15SN_2_FD_187567 | JGI IMG/M metagenome (GOLD analysis project Ga0209550, IMG submission 187567) | Freshwater lake microbial communities from Lake Michigan, USA - Su13.BD.MM15.SN (SPAdes) (version 5) | ecosystem: Environmental > Aquatic > Freshwater > Lake | place: Lake Michigan...
TTGCTTCCGCCCCCGGGACTGGAACCAAGACCGGCGCCCTTGGGCAGCACTTCCCCCGATCGGGGATCCACAACGTCCGCAGACCATGCGACCGCCCAGACTGCGGTCGGCACGCACGGACCAGCTGCCGCAGTTGGGACAGGCCATGGGCTAAGGGGGATTCAGATACGCCTGGGGCGTCGGCGAATCGAAATCGTATCGCCACGATCCAGCGCTTACAGGCCCTGGATCCTGATGGCCAGAATCGGCGTGGATCGGGGAAGGGGCCGTGCTGAGGCGGGAGAACCGCTCAGGAACGCTGCTCATCGGGACGCTCCTCAGGCACGATTGCCCCCGCCACCGGGCAGACCTGCAGGCAGATGCCGCAATCGATGCAGGTGTCGAAATCGATCCAGTAGAAAGCGGTGCCTTTGGCATTGGCGCCGCTGCCGGGGTTGATGCAAGCCACTGGGCAGGCATCGACGCAATCAGCCACACCCTCGCAAACATCGGTGAGGATTGTGTGGGCCATTGGCTGTTCAAAGCTAAATCGATCCTAGGCAGGGGCTCAGGCGATCCAAAGGGTGGAGCCGCAATTCCGGCGGATGGCCTGCTGTTCTGCTTCGGCAGCAGAGGCGCAGGGGCGGCTCAGAAGTTCGGCCGCTTGCCCCTGACGATGGAGGGCTTCGAGCTGGTCGAGTGCCTGGGGAAGTTGGCTTGGTTGGCCATAGGCCACCAGGATCGGCCCCTGGACTGGACCACTCCCCGATCCAGCGCGGCCTGTCATCTCGAGCAGGTCGCGAATGGGCTCCACGGCGAAGCCGAAACCCATCCCCGCGGCAGTGCCCTGGCCTTCAAGCCCGCAGAAGCGGCCCACCAGGGCGTCGTAGCGGCCGCCACTAGCAATCTCAACAGGGGCCGTGTCCGTTCCCCGGCAGACCACCTTGAGCACCAGGCCGTCGTAAAGGGCGAAATGGGGCTGGAAGCTGGGATCAAGGCTGAGGCCCACCCCCTGGGCAGCGGCCGTGGACGCCAGGGTGTTCACGGTCGTGGCCAAGTTCTCTAGGAGCGCACAGGGCCCGAGCAGTTGCTCGAGTTGGTAGAGCACGGCCGCTGGCTCGCCCCGCAGCCTCATGAGCCGTTGCAAGCCCTGGCGTTGGGCTTCCGGCAGGGGCAGGGCGGCAATCGCCAAAAAATCAAAGCCCGTTAAGGCCTGCCTGGCGGCCGTGCGTTGCTCGGCTGGCACCTGCTCCAGCAGCGCTGCCAGGACGCCGTGGTGACCAAGCAACAGTTGGGTTTGGTGCTTCTGACCCAGGCCCAGGCTGCGTAGGCAGGCGAGCAACAGGCGCAGGAGCTCGCTGTCATCGGCGGCGCTGGCGCCTCCGAGCAATTCCACGCCGCTTTGCAACTCTTCGACAATCTGTTGACCGCTGCTGCTGCCCCCATCGCTCTGGCGGCTGCGGTAGATCGGCCCGGTGTACCAAAGGCGCAGGGGGCGGCTGCGGCCCGCCATGCGCGTGCCGGCCGCCCGGGCGATCGAGGCCGTCATCTCGGGCCTGAGGCCCAGGGCCTCTTCCGTGGCCAGCCGCACCAGTTCACGGCCATCGATGCCGCCGCCAGCCTGGAGGGTTTCCAAGCGTTCAATGGTCGGTGGCGCCACCTCTTCATAGCCCCAAAGGCGATAGACCTTCGCCAGCTCGCTGACCAAGGTGCGATTGCCATCCACCTGCTGGGGATTGAGGTCCCTGGCACCGGCGGCGGGTTGCAGGGCCATGGGATTATCGAAAGCGTCGATCTTTGCCGATCCTATGGAGCCGGTGTCACCGAATCATTGGATCCTGCAGGATTCAGGCGCCGTCCAGATCTAGTTCGGGTGCGCCATAGCTGGCCCCGGTCAGGGGCGAGCAGGCCGCTAGCCCTGCGATCAGGGCCTCCTGCAGGCCGGGTGCGCAGGCGATCAGCCGCCCTTCGGCCAGATCGATGGGGCCGCCGTCGTAGGCGCACACCAGCCCGCCAGCCTGCTCCACCAGCACCACGCCGGCGGCCAGGTCCCAGGGGGAGAGGCCCCGCTCCCAGTAGCCATCGAGCCGGCCGGCGGCCACAAAGGCCAGATCCACGGCCGCCGCCCCGGGGCGACGTACGCCGCGGGTGCGGTGCGTGAAGTAGGCGAATTCGGCGTAGTTGTTGTTGAGCCGGGTATGGCGGTCGTAGGCGAAGCCCGTCACCAGAAGGGAGGAGCCCAGCTCCTGGCAATCGCTGACCTGGATCGGCTGGTCGTTGCACCAGGCTCCCAGGCCCGGGGCGGCCCAGAAGTGTTGCTGCAGGGCTGGCACAGCTAGGGCGCCGAGCAGGGGCCGGCCCTGCCAGGTCAGGCCGATCGAGGTGGCAAAAAAGGGAAATCCGTGGGCGAAGTTGGTGGTGCCATCGAGGGGATCAACGCACCAGGCCAGGTCCGATTCGCCCTGCTTCCAACCGCTTTCTTCGGCCAAAACCCCAAACTCCGGAGTGTGGCGATGCAAGACCGCCAGCACCGCTGCCTCAGCGGCCTCATCTGCTTCGGTGACCAAGTCGCCGGCGCGCCCCTTTTCACGAATGCGCTCTAGGTGGCCGAAGTGCTGCATGAGTTGTTCGGCGCCGGCGCTGGCAGCCTCCCTAGCTACGGCCACCAGGCGTTCCAGTCCCCCAGGGTCTAGGCCCGAGTCCCTCAAGCTGAGGTCGGAGCAGCGAGTGGGCTGGCTCATTCGTCGTCGAGGGGAAGGCCGGCACGAACCTTGCCACGGCCAAAGAAACGCCCGAACTGCAGGTCATAGACCTCGTCCTCATCTTGGGTTTCCACTTCCAGGGGTCCTAGCGCCCGGGCGACGCAAAGCAGGCCGTAACCCTTGCTGCGGACGTCCTTGGAGAGGCCGAGGGATTCGCGCTGGTCGATCTCGCCAGCCAGGACCCGCACGGCACAGGCGGTGCAGCAGCCATTGCGGCAGCTGAAGGGCAACGGTTGGCCTTGGGCCTCAAAGCTGCGCAATATGTAGTCGCCTTCAGGCACGTTCAGGCTGATCGTGCGCTGCTCTTGGCGCCAGTGCACCGTGATCGGGAAATGCTGCGCCATCAGGGAGCCCTGGGGGGTGACTGCTACATTCTCCCAGTTGCCCCACCAGCCCCGAACTTAGGGAGAGGTGGCCGAGTGGTCGAAGGCGCAGCATTGGAAATGCTGTATAGGGGCAACTCTATCGAGGGTTCGAATCCCTCCCTCTCCGTTGAAAACCGGCTTAGGCCGGTTTTTTTTTGCCCCCTTTTTGAGCCAGCTCAGCCTGACCTCGCCCAGCCGGTTAGCAGGACGGCCGTATTGGCAAGGACGAGGGCTTGTGGGCCGTTAGTTTGGGTATTCCATGCGCAGATCCATGGGGCGGATCGTTGGCATCGACTTGGGCACCACTAACTCCGTGGTGGCGGTGCTGGAGGGCGGCCGTCCCCAGGTGATCGCCAGTGCCGAGGGTGGGCGCACGACTCCCTCGGTGCTCGGCTTCAATCGGGAGCAGGAGTTGTTGGTGGGCCAGCTGGCTCGGCGCCAGTTGGTGCTCAACCCCCGCAATACCTTTGCCAACCTCAAGCGCTACGTCGGCCGGCGTTGGGATGAGCTCGAAGAGGGCAGCCTGGCGGTGCCCTACACAATCCGGGCCAACGACCAGGGCAACGTCCGAGTGGTTTGCCCAGCCACGGAACGGGAATACGCCCCGGAAGAGTTAGTGGCCAGCCTGTTGCGCAAACTTGTTGATGACGCCACCACTTACCTGGGTGAGCCCGTAGAGGCAGCGGTGATTACCGTGCCGGCCTATTTCAACGACGCCCAACGCCAGGCCACCCGCGATGCCGGGCGCCTCGCTGGCATCAGCGTCGAGCGGATCCTCAACGAACCCACTGCCGCAGCCCTGGCCTACGGCTTCGATCGCAGTGCCGTCAAACGGGTGTTGGTGTTCGACCTCGGTGGCGGCACCTTCGATGTCTCGGTGTTGCGGATCGCCAATGGCGTCTTTGACGTCAAGGCCACCAGTGGCGACACCCAGCTAGGCGGCAACGATTGGGATCGACGCATCGTTGATTGGCTGGCCGAAGCCTTTTTGGCCCAGCACCAAATCGATCTGCGCCGCGACCGCCAGGCCCTGCAACGGCTCACCGAGGCTGCTGAAAAGGCCAAGCAGGAGCTCTCCGGTGTGCAAAGCACGCCGATTTCCCTACCGTTTATTGCCACCGCGGACGCCGGGCCGCTCCACATCGAAGCCACCCTGGAGCGCCGCACCTTTGAAGGCCTCTGCGGCGACCTGCTCGATCGGCTGCTGCGGCCCGTGCAGCGGGCCCTGCGCGATTCCGGCCTGGCCGCTGAAGACATTGACGATGTGGTGCTTGTGGGCGGCAGCACCCGCATGCCGATGGTGCAAGCCATGGTGCGCACCTTGGTGCCCCTGGAGCCTTGTCAGTCGGTGAACCCCGACGAAGTGGTGGCGATCGGTGCAGCGGTGCAGGCCGGCATCCTCACGGGCGAATTGCGCGACCTGATGCTCAATGACGTCAGTCCCCTTTCGCTTGGCCTCGAGACAATTGGCGGTGTGATGAAGGTGCTGATCGCGCGGAATACGCCGATCCCGGTGCGTAAATCCGATGTGTTTTCCACCTCGGAAGCCAATCAAAACTCGGTGGAAATCCATGTGCTCCAGGGGGAGCGCCAGATGGCTGGTGACAACAAATCCCTGGGCCGTTTCCGCCTGTCGGGGATTCCGCCAGCGCCCCGGGGTGTGCCCCAGGTACAGGTGTCCTTTGATATTGATGCCAATGGCCTGCTGCAGGTGTCTGCCACCGACCGCACCACGGGTCGCCAACAGAGCGTCAGCATCCAGGGGGGGTCCAACCTCAGCGAAGAGGAGGTGCAGCGCCTGCTGGCGGAGGCCGAACAGAAGGCCACGGAAGATCGGCGCAAACGCAGCGAAATTGATCGACGCAACCGGGCCCAAACCCTGGTAGCCCAGGCGGAACGGCGCTTGCGGGATGCGGCCCTGGAGTTGGGCCCCTACGGAGCCGACCGCCAACAACGGGCTGTGGAATTAGCGCTACGCCAGGTGCAGGAACTGATGACCGCTAGCGACCTGGCTGAACTGGAGGTGGCCGTGAGTGAGTTACAAGAGGCCCTCTATGGCCTCAATCGTCGCCTCACCAGTGAGCGCCGCACTGAGGCGGTCGGCCCCCTGCAGGGCCTTAAGAACACCCTCGGCTCGCTCAAAGATGAGTTGTTCGCCGATGACGACTGGGATGACTGGGATCGGGGTGGCAATCGCCGCGGTCTGCAAGATCCCTGGCGGGATGGTTTGTCCCGGCAGGGATCTTGGGACCAGCCCAGCTGGGGCAGCAGTGGGGCCCTAGGCGGCGCTGCCGATGGAGGCTTCAGGGGCGATGGTCGGGATCGCTCCGAGCCCAGGCCGGATTGGAACCAGGACCGGGATCGCGATCGCGCCTTTGATCGCCTGGACGATCGTTTCGGCAATCGCCAAGGGGATGGGTCCCAAGCGAGCTGGGAGCAACGGCGAGGCGAAGGCGGCGCCAATCCCTCCTATGGCCAACGACGCAGTGGGCCCCTAACGGACCGATCCCGCCCGCTCCAGAACGATCCCTGGGCAGAGGACTGAGGCCCGTGCTGGATACCCCGCCCCAGACCCCCGATCTCTGGGCCGTGCTGGGCCTGGAGCCCGGCGATGATGCCGCCAGCTTGAAGCGGGCCTTCCGCCAGCAGGCCCGTCTCTGGCACCCGGATCTCAACGGCAACGACCCGGTAGCCGAGGAGCGTTTCAAGGCGGTGAATGCCGCCTACGCGATCCTCAGCGACCCCAACCGGCGCCAGGCCTGGGAACGGGGCCAGGGGGGCAGCGCCGGGCCGCCTCCCGATCGCTTTGCCAGCGGCTTTCCAGACTTCAACGACTACCTCGATGCCTTACTCGGACGCCGCCAGGCGCGAACAGGGCCTGGGGAAGGGTTCGATCGGCCAGAACCAGAGGCTTGGGCCGATCCCCAGGCGCAGGATCCAGCGCCCGCAGCGGCAGGTCCGGGCTGGGGGGTGGCGCCCTCACCACGCCCGCCAGCTCCGGTCGTGGCCAGTGTCGATGCGGAAACGGTGGTGGACCTCACGCCAGAGCAGGCCCTCAGCGGTGATCGCATTGAACTGGAACTGGCCGATGGCACAGTTGTGGAAACCTGGACGCCACCCCTCGCTGGCGATGGCTGGCGCCTGCGCCTGGCCGGGGTTGTGGCTGGCGGCGGCGACCACTTTTTGCACCTGCGGGTGCGCACCGAGGAGGGCCTGCGCATCGATGGCCTACGGGTGCTGTTTCAGTTGGACCTGGCCCCTGCCGATGCCGTGTTGGGCTGCCGGGTGGCGGTACCAACCCTGGAGGGAGCGGTTCAACTGCGGGTGCCGGCGGGTTCCTCCAGTGGTCGGTTGTTGCGCTTACGGGGACGGGGGCTCGAATGGGGGAGCCAACGGGGTGACCAGTTGGTGGAGATCCGGGTCGTGGTGCCCGAGGAGCTCACTGAGGCGGAGGAAGCCCTCTATCGCCGCCTGCAACAGCTCGCCAGCGAAGCGGACGACTGAGCGAGGTTTGCACGGGCTGGTGAGACACTGAGGCCTGAGCCGCAAGACCAGCCTTCCATGCCCGTGCACGTGCTGCTCTTTGATGCGGGCAGCGACGCCGAAGGTATCCATTCCCTGGAGGTGAACGGCAGCACCAAGGTGTTGCTGTTCGAAGACCCCGATGACGCCGAGCGCTACGCCGGCTTGCTCGAAGCCCAGGATTTCCCGATGCCGAGCGTCGAGGCGATTGATCGCGATGAAATCGAACTGTTTTGTACCCAGGCCGGCTATCAGGCCCAATTTGTGCCGGCGGGCTTCCTACCCCAGTCCGCCGAAGACCGGCTGTTGATTTCTCCACCGGAGCTCAACATGGACGTCGCTAATTGGAAGGAGGAGCTCCAGGAGCAGTCGGAGGCAGGCTTGGCAGGGGCTGAACCCGATGAACTCAGCGGCGCCAACGCCGAACTCGAAGCCTTCAGGCGCCGCCTGGAGGGTCTGCTGTGATCGGCCTGGGCCAGCCGTTCCAGGGCCAGGACCGGGGCCACCTGCTCACCGAGCAGGCCCATCCCTTCAGCAGCGAGCTCGACCAGCTCTCCACCGCCCAGTTGGTGCAGCTCTTTTGCGAAGAAGACCGCCGGCCCCAGGAGGCCGTGGCGGCTGCGGCTCCGGCCCTCGCTGCGGCGATCGATGCCATTGCCGCACGGCTCGCCCAGGGCGGTCGGCTGTTTTATCTGGGGGCCGGCACCTCCGGCCGCCTGGGGGTGCTGGATGCGGCCGAATGCCCGCCCACCTTCTGCTCGCCGCCCGAGTTGGTGCAGGGGGTGCTAGCTGGCGGGGCGGCGGCCCTGCTGCGCAGCTCCGAAGGTCTGGAAGACCTCGAGGAGGCTGGCCAGGCCGATCTCGAAGCCCGGGGCTTTAGCGCCGCCGATGTGCTCGTCGGCATCGCCGCCGGTGGCACCACCCCCTATGTCCATGGCGGCCTGCGCCATGCCCGCAGCCTGGGAGCCCTGGCCATTGCCCTGGCCTGTGTGCCCGCAGACCAGGTGCCCATGCCTGCAGACCTGGAGATACGCCTGATCACGGGACCTGAGTTACTCACCGGCTCCACCCGACTGAAGGCCGGTACGGCCACCAAGATGGCCCTCAATATCCTTTCGACCGGGGTGATGGTGCGCCTGGGCAAGGTCTATGGCAACCGCATGGTTGATGTGGCGGTGACCAATAGCAAATTGGAGGACCGGGCCCTACGAATCCTGGCGGACCTCGCTGGTGTCGATCGGACCAGGGGGGCAGACCTACTGGCTGAAACCGGGGGCTCGGTGAAGCTGGCCTTGCTGATGGCCAAGGCAGGGATCTCTGCCGCCGCGGCCAGGGCCAGCCTTAGGGAGCATGGCCAGTCGCTGCGGGCTGCCTTGCTGGCCCAGGGGGCCCGCTAGTTGCCTAGGGCCTGAAGGTCTCAGGCTGCTCCGTTCTGCCAGGTTCCCCAGTAGGGGGCCGTGAACAGATCCAGGCGGCGGCGGGTTTCCGCTGGCACGAAGTCTTTGGGGGTCATCAGCGCGTGTTGCAAGGCCGTGTGGGCGGGGCTGGTGGGGCGCGTTTGGGCAATCTGTTCGCTGGCCCTGGCCAGGATCGCCTGGGCCAGCTGGGCATTGGCCTGCAGATTGGCGATCACCAGCTCAACCGTGACGCTGTCATGGTCCTGGTGCCAACAGTCGTAGTCCGTGGCCATGGCCAAGGTGGCGTAGGCAATCTCGGCCTCCCGGGCTAAACGCGCTTCGGTGTGGTTCGTCATGCCGATCACGCTGCAGTCCCAGCTGCGATAAAGATTCGATTCGGCCCGGCTGGAGAAGGCCGGCCCCTCCATGCAGAGGTAGGTGCCGCCGCGGTGCAGTTGGCGGCCATTCGGCATCAAGCCTTCGGCGGTGCGGGCCAGCAGCTCGCTGAGCTCAGCACAGAAGGGATCGGCGAAGCTGACATGGGCTACGGCTCCCTGGCCGAAGAAGCTGATCGGCCGTTGGTGGGTGCGGTCAATGAATTGGTCGGGCACGACCATGTCCAGGGGACGCACCTCCTCGCGCAGCGAGCCGACGGCGGAACAGGAGAGGATCCAGCGCACGCCTAGGGAGCGCAGGGCCCAGATGTTGGCCCGATAGGGCACTTCCGTGGGCAGATAGGTGTGGTGCCGGCCATGGCGGGCCAGGAACACCACCTCCATCCCCCCAAGGCGGCCGAGGCGCAGGGCATCGGAGGCTGACCCGAAGGGAGTGTCCACCACCAGCTCCTCCACCACCTCCAGGCCTTCCATGGCATAGAGGCCACTGCCACCGAGTACGCCCAGACGGGCAACGCTGAGGTCGGGGCCGGGGGAGGGACTGGTCACGCGGTAAGTCTGCTGCGGCTGATCCGTTCTACCGAACCGCTGCAGGGTCGCTGGCCCTCAGGCGTAAAGCCCATACTGGTGTGGTTTGCAGAGCATCCGTGATCAAGGCCCTGATGGAGACCGAGGCAGGCACCCTCGAGATCGACTTGTTCGATGCCGATGCCCCAGCCACCGTGGCCAATTTCGTCAAGTTGGCCCAGGAGGGCTTCTACGACGGCCTGGCTTTTCACCGTGTCATCGATGGCTTCATGGCCCAGGGCGGTTGCCCCAACAGCCGCGAAGGCGCCAAGGGCACGGCCGGCACTGGCGGTCCTGGCTACATGATTCCCTGCGAAATCAACAGCCGTAAACATCAAGACGGCACCCTCTCCATGGCCCATGCCGGTAAGAACACCGGTGGTAGCCAGTTCTTCCTGTGCCATGCCGCCCAGCCCCACCTCGATGGGGTCCACACTGTTTTCGGTCAGGCCACCAATATTGATGTGGTGTTGGCGATTCGCAAGCAAACCCGGATCACCAAGCTGTCGATCCTGCCCTGATCGTCATCAGGCTTGGCCCCCTCAACTAGCACCAGCGGGTCAGGCCCGACTGCTGCTGGGGCAGCAGCTCAAGGGCGGAGCCCAGTTCCTGTAGGGGCCGGCGTTCCGCTTCAATTGACACGCTCGGATGGGTGCTGCGCTGGGCATCGGGGGCTAAAAGGAGACAGACCGATTGGGTCCCAGGCCATTGGGCCATGCGAGTCAGGCCTGCCTTGAGAACCTCTGGGCTCGACCCAGTTACCAGCACGGCGAGCGATGGGCGATCGAGAAGTGCCAGCAGACGGGGATGGTCCTCCCGTTGCAGGTCCAGCTGATGCTTGGCAGCCCAGTGCTGGAGATCCTGCCAATGGCTGGTCAAGATCCTTTCCCAGGCAGCGCTCTGCCATTCACCATCCATCGGATCAGGATCCGCGCTGGCCTTGATGGAGGGATCTGGGCCTGCGTCCGCTCCGCCGAAGGAGCCATTGGCGGCGTCCTTCGCCCTCATGTTGGCCAGGGCCTGGGGCAGCCCTTGCCAAGCCAGTACTGCCGCCGGACCTGCTGTTGGTGTGGCGGCGCCGCCCAATAGGTGCCCCAGTTTGTCCTGCTTGGTTTGTAGGTAGCCGGCATTGTGCACCCCAGGGTCCATCACCAGGGGCACCCGATCTTCTACCTGCAGGCCATAGCCGCCGAGACCGGCAATTTTGCGCGGGTTATTCGTGATCAGCCTTAGGTGATGAACTCCTAGGTCGCTGAGGATCTGGGCGCCAACGCCGTAATTGCGAAGGTCGGCGGCAAATCCGAGGCGTTCATTGGCTTCCACCGTGTCCAATCCGCCATCCTGGAGGCTGTAGGCACGCAATTTATTGATTAGGCCGATGCCGCGACCCTCCTGGCGCAGGTATACCACCACCCCTTCGCCCGCTGCCTCGATCATCGCCAGGGCCGCTTCCAACTGGGGGCGGCAATCGCAGCGCAGGGAACCAAAGGCGTCGCCGGTTAGGCATTCCGAATGCACCCTCACCAGCACCGGCCCGGTGGCCCGTTCCGGCTGGCCCTTAACGATGGCGATGTGTTCGCTGCCATCAAGGTCATTGCGATAGCCGATCGCCCGGAACTGGCCAAAGGCACTGGGCAACTGGGCTTCGGCCTGGCGTAGGACGAACCGTTCGGTGTCGAGCCGGTAGCTGATTAGGTCGGCAATGTTGATGAGACGTAGCCCGTGGTGCTGGGCGTAGTCGACTAATTGGGGTAGGCGCGCCATCGAGCCGTCGCCGTTCTGGATTTCACAGATCACCCCTGCCGGATAGAGCCCGGACAGCCGGGCTAGGTCCACGGCGGCCTCGGTGTGGCCCGCCCGCTTCAGCACCCCCCCTTGGCGGGCCCTCAGCGGAAAGATGTGGCCAGGCCGGCGCAGGTCAGCGGCCCGGGTGGAGGGGTGGATGGCCACCTGGATCGTGCGGGCCCGGTCGTCGGCGGAAATACCTGTGCTGACGCCGTTTTCTGGCCCTGCATCAACGCTAACCGTGAAGGCTGTCTGGTTTTCATCGGTGTTGTGATCCACCATCAGGGGCAGCTCGAGGGCATCGAGTCGATCACCCTCCATGGCCAGGCAAATCAGCCCCCGGGCCTCGGTGGCCATGAAATTGATTTGCTCGGGGGTGGCGAATTGGGCCGCGCAGATTAAATCCCCCTCGTTTTCTCGGTTTTCGTCATCAACTACCACCACCATCTCGCCATTGCGGATCGCGGCCAGGGCATCGGCGATGGCATCAAAGCGAATGCGACTTGCCCCGTCCGGGGGCGCCGTTTGGGCCGGTTGCTCGCTGGCGAAGGACCTATTGCTAGCGGCTAGCTGATCGCTAGCCGGTTGGTTGGTAGACACCGACTGGCCTGGGGAAGGTGGATGGATTTGGGAAGGCAAGGACGGCCACGGGCCAGATATCAACGGTTATAGATCCCGGTACGATCTGGCGTTACCGAGCTTGCGGCATGGCCTCTCCGTCTCCCGACCATCCTCCCCAGGTGGCGGATCGTCAGGATGGGCGGCGCGTCGCCGTGATCGGCGCCAGTGGCTATGGCGGCCTGCAGACCCTGCGGCTGCTGCAGGACCATCCCAGCCTGAGCGTCACCTATCTAGGTGGGGAGCGCAGTTCCGGCAAACGCTGGAGCGAGCTGGTGCCTTTCCTGCCCCTGCCAGGCGATCCCATGGTGGAGAGCCCGGATGCGGCGGCGATCGCTGCGGTCGCCGATTTGGCCGTGCTCAGCCTGCCGAGTGGCCTGGCCTCCACCCTCGTCCCCGGCCTGCTGGAGCGGGGCGTCAAGGTGGTGGATCTCTCCGCCGACTACCGCTACCGCTCCCTGGCCCAGTGGCAGGAGGTGTATGGCAGCGAGGCCCGGGCCTTCCCGCGCAGCGACGCTGCCCTCTGCCAGGAGGCGGTCTATGGCCTGGTGGAGTGGGAGGCGGAACGCATTGCCACGGCGCGGTTGGTGGCGGCGCCCGGCTGCTTCCCGACCGCCAGCCTGCTGGCCCTGCTTCCGTTCTTGCAACAAGGACTGATTGAGGCCAGCGGCATCGTCATCGATGCAAAAACGGGCACCAGTGGCGGTGGCCGCGCCGCCAAGCAGCACCTGCTCTTAGCCGAAGCCTCCGAGGCTGTCGCCCCCTACGGAGTGGTGGGCCATCGCCACACCAGTGAGATCGAGCAGCTGGCGGGCCAGGCGGCGGGCCAGCCGATCCAGCTCCAGTTCACACCCCACTTGATGCCGATGGTGCGCGGCCTGCTGGCCACCGTCTACGGCCGCCTGCGCGATCCAGGCCTCACCGCCGAAGATTGCACCACCGTGCTCGAGGCGGCCTACCGCCAGGCCCCCTGCGTGTCGGTGTTGCCCGTGGGCACCTACCCCTCGACGAAGTGGGTGCGCCAGACGAACCGGGCCCTGCTTGGCGTGCAAGTGGACCCGCGCACCGGCCAGCTGGTGGTGATGAGTGCCATCGACAACCTGATCAAGGGCCAGGCAGGCCAGGGCGTGCAATGCCTCAACCTTTTGGCCGGCCTGCCCGCCACCACGGGCTTGCCCCTGCTGCCGTTCTATCCCTGAGGCCGCTCGGGTGGGGCCAGGCCAGGTCCTAGGGCTGGCTATGCAGTAGGCCCAACCGTTCGGCCGCCAGGCCCACGGCCAGGGGCAGGATCCGATGTTCCTGGGCTTGAATTCGGCGGGCCAGGGTTGCGTGGTTGTCGCCCGGGACCACGGGTACGGCCGCCTGGGCGAGGATCCGCCCCGCATCCACCTCCTCGCTCACCAGATGGGCCGTGCAGCCGCTGAGACGCACCCCCGCTGCCAGGGCCTGGCCGATCGCATCGACACCACGAAAACTGGGCAACAGGGACGGGTGGATGTTCACCAGCCGCTCCGGGTAGGCCCTGATCAGGCGGCTGGTCACAATCCTCATCCAGCCGGCCATCACCACCAGATCCACGCCAACTGCTTGGAAGTGGTCCACTAGGGCGCCATCGAGGCTGTCGCGGCTGGCGAAGCTGCGGTGGTTCAGGCAGGTGACACCAATGCCCAGCCGTTCGGCCCGTTGGCTGGCGCCACAGCCCGGGTTATTCACCACCAGGCTGACCACCTGGGCCGGCAGCAGCTGGCGGGCGCCTGCCTCCACTAGGGCCTCGAAATTGCTGCCATTGCCGGAGGCCATCACCCCTAGGCGCAGGGGTCGCCCAGGCTCCGTGGGACCTGTTTCAGCCCCAGAGCAGGCGCCAGCGCTAACCCCGCCATCGCAGCCGCCCCCCGATTCAGCCAGGAGCCACCCGGCCGGTGGCAACGGCCACTGGAGTGCCCCGTCAACATCGCTAGGGTCGGAAAAAGCGGGCATCCCGTCCATGTCCCATCTCTCCATCCTGCCCACGCTGCTGCGCGACGTGGACCTGCTCGCCGATGTCCTCTCCGACCTGGGTCAGCAGGTTCATCGCGGCGGAGCCGTGGAGGGCTTTGCTGGCGAACGGGTGCCGGTGCTGCTGCGATTGGACCTGGCAGGGGGCCCGCAGCGGGCCAACCAGGCCAAGCTGAACGCCCGTAAGCCCCCCCAATCGACCAGCTTTAGCCTCGGCTGGGCGCGCCAACTGGATGGCTGCCTGGCCCTAGTGGGGGACCTGGGCCGCATCGCCGCCGCAAGCCCCCTGCAGGAGCTGTTAAGCCAGATCAGCCATCGCTACGCCTTGCGCCAGGCCCTGCAAGCTGCCGCGAGCAGCGGCTTTGCCGGAGCCAAGTTCACCTTGGAAGGGCCTGTCCGTACCGGTTCAAGCGAGCCCCTGGCCGCTTCCCTGCCAAAGCCCCAGCTCCGCTCCTGAGCCAACGCGTGCCCACCGTTTGCCTCGATCTGGGCGATCCCCAGCGCCACCTGCTGGCTGTGACCCTCGAGCTAGCGGTCCCCAGGCCCCAGTTGCGCCTGCGCCTGCCCGCCTGGACCCCTGGCTCTTACCTGATCCGCGATTACGTGCGCCATCTCGAGGGTCTGGAGGTGGTCTGCGGTGACCAGCCCTGCCCGATTCGGCGCCTGGGACCGGCTAGCTGGCAGCTCGATCTGGACGGCCGGGTTGGGGCTCCCCTGCTGATCCGTTATCGCGTCATGGCCACGGAACTATCCGTGCGCACCTGCCACCTCGATGGCGACCACGGCTTTTTTGCCCTGGCGGCGGTGGTGCTGGAGGTTGAAGGTGAGCGCTGGTCTCCCCATCGGTTGGAGATCCGCCACCCATCCGATTGGCAGGCCTTCGTGCCCCTGCCCCCAAGCGGCGAGGGCGCCTGGCTAGCCCGCGATTTCGACCAGCTGATCGATACTCCCTTGGAGCTGGGCCCCCACCGCAGCGCCAGTTTTTCTGTGGCGGGCGTGCCCCACCGCTGGGTCACCTGGGAGGGGGCAGCGGCCTCAACGGACTGGCTAAAGCGCCATCGCCCGACCCTGCTGAGCGATGTTCAAGCCACGGCAGAGGCCTGCTGCCGGCTGATGGGTGCCCCAGCTCCCGCCAGCGACGCTTACCTGTTCATCTTGCACCTTCTAGATGAGGGGTATGGCGGACTCGAGCACGACAACAGCTGTGTCCTTGTGTATGGCCGCGCCAGCCTGCAAACGGCCGATGGCTATCGCAAGTTCCTGCAACTGGTCGCCCATGAATATCTGCACCAATGGAACGTGCGTCGCCTGCGGCCGGCTGAGCTCACCCCAATCAACTACCACCAAGCCGTGGTGGTGCCGAGCCTCTGGTTCGCCGAAGGCATCACGAGCTATCTGGACCAGTTCCTGCCCCTAACGGCGGGCCTGAGCTCGGAATTAGAGCTGCTGGATGACTTGGGCAAGGACCTCAGCCGCTACCTGCTCACCCCCGGTCGCCAGGTCCAGAGCCTGCGAGACAGCAGCCAGGAGGCCTGGGTGAAGCTCTACCGGGCCGATGCCTACGCCGGCGATAGCCAGGTGAGTTACTACCTGAAGGGGGCCGTGATTGCCCTGGTGCTTGACCTGCACCTGCGCCGCCAGGGCAGTGCCCTATCGGTGGTGATCCGCCAGTTATGGCAGCAATTCGGCCGGTGGGGCCGGGGGTACCAGGAGAGCGATCTGCTGGCTGCCTTCGCCGCTGAAGCAGCCGATCTGGAGACCCTGCTCCCCCACTGGCTCCAAGACCTCGGCGACCCGGACCTGGCTGGTTATCTGGCCGATGTGGGGCTCAAGCTGGTGTCCCAGCCGTCCCAATCCGCCTGGCTCGGGCTGACGGTTAAGGCCGAGCCCTCAGGCCTGCTGGTGCAGCGGGTCCATCGTCACGGCCCTGCCGAGCAGGCTGGCCTGGCCGTTGGCGATGAGCTGCTGGCCCTCGATGGTGAACGCCTCCGCCAGGCAGATTCCTTAAAAGGGGTTTGGAGCCCTGGCCAGAGCCGGGAGCTGCTCTTCTGCCGCCGGGGCCGGGTCCGTTGCAGTTCCCTTACGGCGGCAGCACCCGTGGTAAGTGCCTGGAGCCTGGAACAGGACCCAGGCGCCGGAACGCCCGCCTTGGAACGGCGTCGTCAGTGGCTCAGCTTGTTGCCTATCTGAGCCTGGAGCGCTGACCTGGAGCCCGCCGTGCCGGTGCTCAATCCCGAACCATTACATCGGTCCAGGACCGAAGGACTGGGCCTGGGGGCTTTCCTCAGTAGTTTCTAGGTGGTTTGCCGCGAAAATTCCAGTGCCCTCGATGCCCTTTCCAGCCTCCTCCGGTGCGGACGCCGAAGGGCTGTGGCAACGCTTCTGTGCACTGCTTTGGCACGATCCCAACCAGGGAATCTGGCTAGATGTGAGCCGGATGGCCATCGAGCCCGCTGATCTTGAGGCCCTCGCCCCCCGTTTTGACCAGGCCTTCGCCGCCATGGCGGCCCTGGAGGCCGGTTCCATCGCCAATGCTGATGAGCAGCGCCAGGTGGGCCATTACTGGCTGCGTCAGCCGGCCCTGGCCCCCGATCCCCAGGCCGCCCTCCAGATCGACCAGGAGATTGATCGCATCGAGGCCTTTGGCCGCGAGGTGCTAGCTGGAAGCCTGGCCTCCCCTTCCGGCAAGCCCTTCACCGACGTGCTTTGGATTGGCATCGGCGGTTCGGGCTTGGGGCCCCTGCTGATCCTGCGGGCCCTGCAAAACCCCGGCAAGGGCCTGCCCTTCCACTTTTTTGACAACATCGACCCCGATGGCATGGTGCGCACCCTGGCGGCCGTGGAGGGGCGCCTGGACACCACCTTGGTGATCGTGGTGAGTAAATCCGGAGGCACTCCCGAGCCGCGCCTGGGCATGCAGCAAGCCCGCGCTGCCCTGGAGGCCGCCGGCTGTTCCTGGCCCGGCCAGGCCGTGGCCGTCACCATGGCCGGTAGCCAGCTGGACCAGGTAGCCGAGGCTGGTGGCTGGTTGGCCCGCTTCGACCTGTTCGATTGGGTTGGTGGCCGCACCAGCATCACCAGCGTGGTCGGGCTCTTACCCGGCGCCCTGATCGGCGCCGATATCCGCGCCTTCCTGGCGGGGGCGGCGTCCATGGATGCTTGCACCCGCGAGGCCGATGTCAGCGCCAACCCCGCCGCCCTGCTGGCTATGGCCTGGTGGGTGGCGGGCGCCGGCCGGGGCAAGCGTGACATGGTCGTGCTGCCCTACCGGGACCGGCTGGAGGTGTTCAGCCGCTATCTCCAGCAATTGGTGATGGAGTCCCTTGGCAAGAAACTCGATCGAGACGGCCAGGTCGTGCACCAGGGCCTTGCCGTCTATGGCAATAAGGGCTCCACCGACCAGCACGCCTACGTGCAACAACTGCGCGATGGCGTCGACAACTTTTTTGTGAACTTCATCGAGGTGCTCGAAGACCCCACGGCGATCGAATCGATCGATGGAGAGGCCCCCGGCGACTTCCTCGATGGTTTCCTCCAGGGCACCCGCGCCGCCCTGAATGAAGGTGGTCGCCAGAGCCTGACGATCACCCTGCGCCAGCTCGATGCCCGCAGCCTCGGTGCCCTCATTGCCCTATTCGAGCGGGCGGTGGGGCTCTATGGCGAACTGATCAATGTCAACGCCTATCACCAGCCTGGCGTTGAGGCCGGCAAGAAGGCCGCCGCCGTGATCCTCGATCTCCAGGCCCAGGTGGAAGCGCTTTTGGCCGATGGCCAAGGGCGCAGCCTGGCCCAGCTCCAGGCTGGCTTGGATCTGCCCAGCCCCGAGCCCGCCTTCTGGATCCTGAGGCACCTCTGCCACAACAAGCGCGGTTACACCGCGACCGGTGACTGGGGCCAGCCCACCAGCCTCAGCTTCCAGCGGGCCTGACGTCAGGGGCCAGGCTTGGGCCTCAGGGCACCAGGTTGACGAGCTTGCCGGGCACCACAATCACCCGGCTAGGGGCCTTGCCCTCCAGCCACTTGGCGGCGATGTCGCTGTCGAGTGCCAGGCGCTCCAGGGTGGCCCTATCGGCATTGGCTGGCACTTCCAGGCTGCCGCGCATCTTGCCCTTGATCTGGATCACCAGCTCAATGGTGTCCCGCACCAGGGCGGTGGCATCGGCCTGGGGCCAGGACTGGCGATGGATGCTGTGCTGCTCGAGGCCATCGCTGTCGCTGCGGCCACCCAGCTTCAGCCAGAGATCTTCGGCCAGGTGGGGGGCGAAGGGTGCCAGCAGGATCAATAAGGTGCGCAGGGCCTCGGCCGCGAAGGCATCGCCGGATCCCTCCAGGTGGTTCGCCATGGCATTGCTCAGCTTCATCAACTCCGACACGGCGGTGTTGAACTGGTAATCGCCATCGAGGTCGTCACTGATCTCCGTAATCGCGGTATGCACGGCCCGGCGCAGCTCCTTTTCAGCGCTACTCAGGCCAGGGCCGGAGTTGGCGCTAGCCAGGGCAGCCGCCACGGCCTCCGGTCCCCCTGCTCCAGCCGCCAGGCTCAAGCCCCGCTCTTGGGCGGTTTCGGCCAGGCGCCAGAGGCGCTGCAGGAAACGGAACTGCCCCTCCACATCGGCCTCATCCCATTCGAGATCCTTCTCGGGTGGCGCCTTAAACAGGATGAACATGCGGGCGGTGTCAGCGCCGTAGCGATCGATCACCCGGGCCGGATCAACACCGTTGTACTTCGACTTCGACATCTTTTCGAAGAAGGTCTCGAGCGGTTCATCCGTGAGTGGATCGCGGGGATCGCTGGGGTCGGCCACATCGGCGGGGGCGATGTATTTGCCACTGGCCGGATTTTTGTAGGTGATGGCCTGCACCATGCCCTGGGTGAGCAGGCGTTTGAACGGTTCATCAAACCCCAGTAGGCCCCGATCGCGCAGCACCTTGGTGAAGAAACGGGAATAGAGCAAATGCAGGATTGCGTGCTCAATGCCGCCCACGTATTGATTCACCGGCAAGCAGCTATCCACGGCCTCCCGGCTGAAGGGCAGCTCCGTGTTGCTGGGGTCGCTGAAGCGCAGGAAATACCAGCTGGAACACATGAAGGTGTCCATGGTGTCGGTCTCGCGCCGGGCGGGCTTGCCGCAGCACGGGCAGGCCACCTGCACCCAGGAATCGAGTTGGGCCAGGGGCGAAGCACCCTTGCCGCTGAAGGCCACATCCCGGGGTAGCTCCACCGGCAACTGTTCGGCGGGCACGGGCACCAGGCCGCAGGCTTCGCAGTGGATCACCGGAATCGGGCAGCCCCAATAGCGCTGGCGCGAGATCAACCAGTCCCGCAGCCTGAATTGCACCTTGCCAGTGCCCCAGCCCCCTGCCACGGCGGCGGCGATGATGGCGTCCTTGGCAGCAGCCGAGGTCAGGCCATCAAAACGCCCTGAATGGATCAGCAGCCCAGGGCCAGTCCAGGCGCCACCTTCGCAGTCCTGTTCATCGCTGCCCTCGGGGATCACCACCTGCTTCACAGGCAGTTCGTATTGGCGGGCAAAGACGAAATCGCGCTGGTCGTGGGCGGGCACGCCCATCACGGCGCCGGTGCCGTACTCGGCGAGCACGTAGTCGGCGATCCAGAGCGGGATCAACTCACCGCTGGCCGGGTTGCGCACGCTGGCGCCCAGGGGCACACCTTGCTTGGGCCGGTCCTCGGCCGTGCGCTCCTGGTCGCTCTGGCGGGCCACAAGATCGCAGAAGGCCGCCACCGCCAGCTGCTGTTCAGTGCTGGTGAGGGAAGTCACTAGGGGATGCTCCGGTGCCAGCACCACGTAGCTGGCACCAAACAGGGTGTCGGGTCGGGTGGTGAACACCGTGATCGTGCTGCCCGCGGGCTGGCCGGCCCCATCGACCACTGCAAAGCTCAGCTCGGCGCCGGTGGAACGGCCAATCCAGTTGGCCTGCATGGTGCGCACCCGCTCCGGCCAGCCCTCCAGCTGGGGCAAGTCATCGAGCAGGGCGTCGGCATAGGCGGTGATCTTGAGAAACCACTGGCGCAGCTTGCGCTTCTCCACCAGGGCACCGGAGCGCCAGGAGCGGCCTTCGCCATCCACCTGCTCATTGGCGAGCACGGTCTGGTCGATCGGATCCCAGTTGACCGTGGCGTCCTTTTGATAGGCCAAGCCGGCGTCGAGGAACTGCAGGAACAGCCACTGGGTCCAGCGGTAGTAGTTGCTGTGGCAGGTCGCTAGCTCCCGGCTCCAGTCGATTGACAGGCCCAGCTGGCTGAGTTGCTGGCGCATCGAGGCGATGTTCTGGTCGGTCCAAGCACCCGGATCCACACCCCGCTCAATCGCCGCGTTTTCGGCGGGCAGGCCGAAGGCATCCCAGCCCATGGGGTGCAACACCCGCTTGCCCCGCAGCCGTTGCACCCGGGCGATCACATCGGTGATCACGTAATTGCGCACATGGCCCATGTGCAGGTTCCCCGACGGATAGGGAAACATCGACAGGGCGTAGAAACTCTCCTGACCCGGGGCCGGTTCGGGGGTGTCGTGCAGGCCGAGGCGGTGCCACTCCTGTTGCCAACGGGCCTCGATCGCCTCGGGTTGGTAGCGGCTGCTATCGCTCACTGCAGGCACGGACGCAAGCCTGTGATGGTGCCACAGCCTGCCGGCCAGCCCCGGGCCTACCCCCTAATCCAAGGGGCGCAACACGGCTACGCAGTCGCGGCGCACCAGCACCGGTGCAGCGTCTGGACCCTGGCGGATGGCGTAAAACTCCAGGTCTTGCCACAGCAGGCTGCCCTCCAGTTGGGAGCCGCCGTTCAGTTGCAGGCCCAGAACCTGCTTGCTGCGAATCCAGGCCTGGAGCTGGCGTACCCCCGGCATGGAGGTGTCCAGGTTCGCCGCAGTCCGATCAAAGGCAGTCGCCATAGAATCAATGTCCGTCTAAACGGCCCATAGTTGTGCTCCAGTTCAGCAAATACCAGGGATTAGGCAATGATTTTCTGCTGATTGATGGCCGCCAGGCCAGCCAGGAGGACAGTGAAACCGGCCTAGAACCTGAACTGGTGCGCCAGCTTTGTGATCGCCGTTTCGGCGTCGGCGGCGATGGCGTGATCTTGGCCCTACCCAGTCAGGCGGGCGGCGAGCTGCGCATGCGCATCTTCAACGCCGATGGCAGCGAGCCGGAAATGTGTGGCAATGGCATCCGCTGCTTGGCCCGTTTCCTCGCCGATCGCGATGGCGATGGACCCGGCCGCCGCTGGCAGGTGGATACCCTGGCGGGCCGGATCGTGCCCGAGCTCCTGGCCGATGGGTCGATCCGGGTCGACATGGGCCCGCCCTTCCTGGAGCCCGCCACGGTTCCCACCACCCTCCCCCTGGGGCCCGCCGGCCTGCCCCAAGGGGAACTGGAACTGGATGGCGAAGTCTTTGCCGTGGCGGCGGCGGGCATGGGCAATCCCCACGTCGTGGTTCCGGTGGAGGATCTGGACGATTTTGATTGGGCGCGCTTTGGGCCCCAGCTGGAGGTCCACCCCAGCTTCCCCGCTAAGACCAACGTCCATTTTGTGCAGGTGCTGGCCCCCGATCACCTCGTGATGCGGGTGTGGGAACGGGGTGCTGGCCCGACGCTGGCCTGCGGCACGGGCGCCTGCGCCACCCTGGTCGCCTGCCATTGCCTGGGGCTTGCCGAGCGACGCGCCCGGGTCGACCTGCCTGGCGGTCCCCTGCAGATCCACTGGGACACCGCCACGGGCCACGTGGTTATGGATGGCCCAGCCGAGCATGTCTTTGATGGCACGATCCCCAGTGCTGAAGCCGTGCACGAGGCCCGGCGCCAGGCGGCCGGGGCCGGGCTGCAGCAGCCTGCCGCTGACCCTGAGCTAGCCCCTAACGGGGAACCAGCTGGAGCTAGTCCCGCTGTTGAAACGATTCAATGCGCCGTTGTCTGCGTCCATGGCTGCATCCGGCCCGATGCCTGCCCTAGCGCCGAAGCCCGGGCCAAGGTGGCAGCCCTACTGGCTGGCAACAGCCTCGATGACCTGGTGGCCATTGCCAGCAATTCGCTTGAGTCGCGCATTCGTTCCCGCCTAAACGGCCCAGGCGAAGCTGGCTAGCGATGGCCGTTGAATCGCCTCTATACCTAGATGCCTGTGCGGCGGCGCCGCTAGCTGAGCAGGTGATTGCGGCCATGCTGGCCGCCTACCAGGGCGCCTGGGCCAACCCCTCAAGCCTGCATGGCTTTGGCTTTGAGGCAGCCGATTGTCTGGAACGCAGCCGACAAGCGATCGCTGCCGCCCTGGGATTTCCGGCCAGCTGGCTCACCTTTTGCTCCGGCGGCACCGAAGCCAGCCATGCTGCCCTGCTGGGGGCGGCGTCCGGGTTACCGAAGGGTCGCCTGGTGATTTCGGCGGTCGAGCATCCCGCCGTCCAGGCGGCGGCCCACCAACTGCAGGCCCAGGGCTGGGAGTTGGCGATCTGGCCGGTGGATGGGGTGGGCCGGGTGGATTTGGCCTGGCTCGATCGCCTACTGGCGCCGCCGACCCGGTTGGTGTCCGTGCTCTGGGGCCAAAGCGAAGTAGGGACCCTTCAGCCGATCGAAACGATTGGGGCTGCCTGTCGGCGGGCTGGGGTGCTGTTCCATAGCGATGCGGTCCAGGTGGTCGGTCACCAGCCTTTGGCGATCGAAGCCCTACCCGTGGACGTGCTGACATTCACGGCCCACAAGATTCAGGGGCCGCGGGGCATCGGGGCCCTGGTAGCCCGGCCGGACCTGGCCCTCGGCGCCTTGATCGGCGGTGGCGGCCAGGAGGCCGGTCGCCGCGGCGGCACCGAGGCGGTGGCCCTGGCAGCCGGCTTTGCTGCCGCGATCGAGCTGGCCCAGGCTCGCCTCAAAGCCTGCGGTGGCACGGATCCACTTGAACCGGAACGGGACCGGCTCCTGGCCGCCCTGGAGCCCCTGGCCGGGGTCACGATCACGGGCTGCCGCCAACGGCGCCTACCCCACCACCTGAGCCTGGTGCTCAACAGCCCCTCCGGCCAGCCCTTGCCCGGACGCCAGGCCGTGGCCGGCCTTTGGCAGAGGGGCCTGGCCGTGAGCAGTGGCACCGCCTGCGCCAGCGGCCGGGCCAGCGGCAGCCCGGTGCTCCAGGCCATGGGCTTCCCCCCCGAGCTGGCCGGCTCGGGCCTACGGCTCAGCCTCGGCCCCTGGCTCACCCCCGAGCAACTCCGCTCCCTACCCGATCGGGTCAGGGCTGCCCTGCTGGTCGTTCAGGCCGACCTCGGTTGAGAGCGAACCGCCCAAAACCAGGCCGCGCCCTGCCGTCAGCCCTAGGGTCCTGGCGCTGAAGGACCCAACCAGGACAAACATGGTGTTGCCCGCCGATCTCCGCACGGCCGAGGCCGAGGCCCTTGCGGCCCTGCAACAGGCCCTCAGCGCCGAGCCCTCGGGCCGCTGGAGTGTGGAGCTGCGCTTTGAGGGGCTGAAAATCCAACCCCTGGCCCAGCGGCTACTGGCGTCCCTGGGCGAGAACGGCGATCCACGCCTGCTGTTTGCCGATGCCGGTGCCACCGCCCTGGCCAAGCGCGATCGGCCCGAGCTGGCCCTGCGCCAGGCCAGCCTCGGCGACCAGAAGAGACTGCAACAGAGCCAGGCGGACAGCACAACCGGCCTGATCATCCTGGTGGCTCCCGCCCAGGCCGATTACGGGCAAGTTGAGGCGATCTGCAGCGCCCACGGCGGTCCAATCGTGCTGCTCAACAGCAGCCTGGAGGAGGCGGCGATCGGGATTGGCGCCGTGGCCCGGGAGCGCCGTAAGGGCTTCCTCTTCAACTGGCAGAGCGCCTACGCCCTGATCCCCCTCGATGGTGGCGCCCTCAAACGGGCCTTCCCAGCGCCCTGGGCCCTCTATCGCCGCGATGTCGATGGCCACCGCTTTGTGGCCGAATTCGAGACCCGTCCCGATTCCGAGCAGCAGGCCGAAGCCCTAGCCGATGGAGCAGCCCCCGGGGTAGGACGCAGCCTCCAGGCCATGGACCGTTTCCTGGAAGGCCTGCGCTCCTAGGTCGGTTTGTCAGGCCGACCCCAACAAACCCTATCCAGCTAGAGCGAACGGCCCGGGACCTTGATGGGAGGGGAGGGGGTCCTTAAAGTTCAATGTCTGCTGTTGCCCCATGGCCGTTGCTTCCGCTCCCCCCACCGGCAACAAGCCGAAGCGGCGTTTTGGCCTGGTGGATGGGGCGGCAGCCCTAGCGGTGCTGATGGCGGCGGCTGGAGTGATCTGGAGCCCCAAACTCAGCGGCACCATCGCCCGGGCCACCGGCGGCTTGCAGCCCGTCACGGTCACGGTTGATGTGCGCGGCATCCCTTCTGCCGATCCGGCCAGCCTGATCGCTGCAGCCCGTCAGGACGGCAAGGTCAGCATCGTGATCCGCAACCAGCCCCACGGCAGTGTTCAGATCAAGCAGATCATTCCCCTGCAACGGCGCATCGTGACCCTGACGCCAGATGGACGCGTACTGACTGCCCCCGATCCCAGCCAAACCATCTTCAGCACCCTGGATGCCCGTTTCGTGCTCCAGGGGGAAGGGCGCCGCAGCGCTGATGGGGTGGTGTTTGGTAACCAGAGCATCAAGGTGGGCACCCCAATCGAACTGGAAGGGGGCCTGTTCCGGGTCAGTGGCACCGTGAGTGGCCTCCAGGCCGACTCGGCGGGATTCGCCGCGACCAGCACCCCTGGGTCCCCTTGAGGTGACGTTGCTCCCCAACCAAGACGCCCCAGCACCCCGTCCCCAGTCATGCCCAGCCCAGGGTCGCCCTAGGCGGTTCATCCCCCTGCTTTTGGCCCTGCCGACTGCAGCGGCCCTAGCTCCAGCAGGTTTGGGGGCCCAGGGGCTGGCCAGCCTGCCTCCCCTGCCCGCTCCCCTGGGCCTCCCCCAGCTGCAGGAGCGGGTCAGTTGCCCAACCCTGCAGCGGCGCATCGTCGCTGCCGTTGGGTCCGAAGCTCCGCTTTGGAGTGTCAGCGTCGCCGATCCGGGCGGCCGCCTGCTCGCCGACCTCAATGGCCGCACGCCGCGGCTACCGGCCTCAAACCAGAAACTGGTCAGCACGGCCTTCGCCCTCGACCGCCTCGGCCCGGACTACCGCCTCAGCACCAAGCTTTGGCGCCTCAGTGATGGCAGCCTGCGTCTCACCGGCGAAGGCGATCCCGATTTTGGTCTGGAGCAGTTGCGGCGTTTCGCCAAGCTGGCCCTGGGCTCCGGTGGTGGGCCGGGAACTCCAAAGGGCCCGATCCGCCTGCAACTGGTGGAGGAACCTGCCCAGCGCTGGTGGCCCGCCGGCTGGTCCCCAGCCGACCGGGCCGAGGAGTACGGCGCACCGATCACCCGGCTAGCGGTGACCAGTAATGCCGTGGAGATGGCGGTGGCCAACCCGCCCAACCGCCTCAAGCAACTGCTGGGCCGAGAACTGGCCGCCCAGGGAGGTCAGGCCCAGATCAGCCTGGTTTCGGCCCAGGCCGGCCCCGATCCGGGCGCCGTTTTGCTGCATGAGGAGCCATCCCTGTCGATGCTGGGGCTGATCAGCGTGGCCAACACCCACAGCCACAATTTCACCGCCGAAGTGTTGCTGCGCCAGGCCAGCGGCAGCTGGGACCTGGCCCGGGCCCGGGCGGCGGCGATGCAGTGGCTCCAAGACCAGGGCCTGCCGATGGAGGGGGTGAGCGTGGCCGATGGCAGTGGCCTGGATCGGGCCAATCGCCTCACCAGTCGCTTGCTTGCCGCCTTGCTGTTGCGCATGGCCAACCACCCCTACGGCCCCGACTACCAGGCTTCGATGGCAATCACCGGCCAACGGGGCACCCTGCGCAAGCTGTTGAAGGGCACTGAGCTCGATGGCCGTTTTTACGGCAAGACGGGCACAATCTCCGGAGTGCGCTCGATCAGCGGCATCCTCGAGAGCAGTGCCGGCACGAGGTACGTGAGCATGGTTTCGAACGGAGCCAACGATCCCAACCAGACGATCGGCCGAATCCTGCGCCAAGTCCACAACGCCAGCCTCTGCCCGCCGACTCCCTGAGCAGCGGGGCGAGGGGCCAGGGGGCAACGTGGATTCGGAAGCCGCCCGCCCGCCTAGGAGGCTGGCTCGGAACTTACTGAGCCCCGCAGCTTCAGCGTGGGCCGCCGGCCTGGCGCAGGCGCTCAGCGGCCCGGCCTGCCCGCCCTAGGGGCGTGGTCCGGCTCGACTCATGGGCGGCTTGAGCCACCAGGGCGGAGCTTTCGGTGCTTTGCAGCTTGACCAGCTCCCGCCGACCCGCCATCACCACCTTGCCCATGTCCTGCAGGCGCCCTTCCAATTCGCCCAGCACCTGTTCGGCGTAGCGGTTGGCCCCCTCCTGGATGGCACTGGCCTCCTGGCGGCTGCGGCTGATCAGGACCTCGCACTGCTGCTGGCTCTGCTGGCGGAATTGCAACGCATCGGCGTGGATGCGTTCCGCCTCGGCCTGGCTGTCCCGCTGGATGCGCAGGCTTTCTTGGCGAATTTGTTCGAGCTCCTGGAGGCTTTGCTGGCGCAGGCGCTCATGCTGTTCGCCCAGCTGGCGCTTGAGGTCGATGTATTCCTGGTCGAGCTGCTGGCGCCGTTGTAGGCCCTCCTGCTCCAACTGCTGGCGCCGGACTCCGAATTGCTGCTCCATCTGCACCAGCCGACCCTGGTGCTCCTGCTCCGCCTGGGCCACCTGCTGGCGCGTCTGGAACAGCATCTGTTCACACTGCTGGCGCGCCTGGTCGCGCAGCTCGGCCACCTGGCGCTCGGCCTCCTGGCGCACCGACTGGGAACTGATCAGCTGTTCCCGCTGCTGGCGGGCCTGGCTGACCATTTCATCGGCCTGCTGGCGGGCCTGGGTGATGAACTCTTCCTTCTTACGGATCAGCTCCTCGGCCTGGGCCAGCTGGCCGGGCAGGGCTTCCCGAACCGCATCCATCAACTCGATGGCGTCCTGCTCGTTGACCAGGCGCCCGCCACTGAAGGGGATCCGGCTGCCATCCAGCACGATCTCCTCCAGTTGGTCGAGCTGATCCAACACGGATTTGATCTTGGCCTCAGTCATCACGTCAAGCTCGCAGACCCTGATTAAAGAGGCTTGCGAGATCCTTGGCTACCACCTCGGGCACCATGTGATCGACCGCGCCTCCGAAGCGGGCCACCTCCTTCACCACCGAACTGCTCAGGAAGCTGTGGCGGGTGGCCGTGGCCAGGAACAGGGTTTCGATGCTGGGGGCCAAACTGCTGTTGGTGTGGGCGATCTGAAGCTCATATTCAAAATCGCTCATCGCCCGCAGGCCGCGCAGGATCACGGCAGCGCCGCATTGGCTGGCAAAAGTCACGGTGAGGCCATCGAAGCTGGCAACCTCCACCTGGCTCAGGTGGGCGGTAGCGCAGCGGATTTGATCCAGGCGCTGGTCGAGGTTAAAACTGGGCTGCTTGCCCGGGTTCTGCAGCACCGCCACCACCAGGCCATCGAATAGGCGCGCAGCCCGTTCGATCAGGTCGAGGTGGCCAAGGGTGAGGGGATCAAAGCTCCCGGGGTAGAGGGCCTTCATGGCAGGGGCTCCGGCCGGTTCAGCCGGCATGTCCGGGGATCGTAGGGATCGGGCTGCTGCCGGCCGCGGATGTCGATGGCCCGTCGGTCCGCCCTGGCCCAAGCCATGGGCGTCCCGGGCTCCTTCCTAGGGTTGGCTGATTCGCCCTCCTAGTGCCTTGAGCCCCTCCCTCAATACGGACGCCAAGAAGACCCTGCTGCGCAAGATCCCCCACGGGGTGTTCATCTGCGGCGTGGCCGAAGGCGAGGTGATCAATGGCTTCACAGCCAGCTGGGTCACCCAGGGGTCATTCGAGCCACCCCTAGTGGTGATGGCGGTGCGGGCCGATTCCACCAGCAATGGCATCATCCAGCGCACGGGCCGTTTTTCGCTCAACGTGCTCGCCGCTGATCAGAAGGACCTGGCGGCCGTGTTCTTCAAGCCCCAGAAGGGGATTGGCGGCCGCTTTGATGCCGCCCCGTACAGCCTCGGCGAGCTCGGTTTGCCCTTGCTCAGCGACGCCCTCGGCGGCGTCGAATGCGAACTGGTGGGCCAGGTGAACCATGGCGACCACACCGTGTTTGTGGGTGAAGTCAAAACCGCCCAACTCAACCGCGATGGCGTCGCCCTGGAGCTATCGGCCACTGGCTGGACCTACGGCGGTTGAGCCAGGCGCAGATGCTGGATGGGGCCGTCGTTCCAACCCTGTTAGGGGTTGAGGCAACAACGTTGCCGCGGAACCCAGCAGCCAAGGACCTGGGCACGGGCTCGGGCCCCCTGGTGCTGAACCCGGAGCGGCTCAAGGCACGGCTCAAGGAGCTGCCGGCGGAGCCCGGCTGCTACATGATGCGCGATGGCGACGACCGTATTCTTTATATCGGTAAGGCCAAGGTGTTGCGCCAACGGGTGCGCAGCTACTTCCACAATTCCCCCGGCCACAGTCCGCGTATCAGCCTGATGGTGCGCCAGGTCTGCGACCTGGAATTCATCGTTACCGACAGCGAAGATGAAGCGCTCGCCCTAGAATCAAACCTGATCAAGCATCACCAGCCCCACTTTAATGTGCTGCTGAAGGATGACAAGAAGTATCCCTATGTTTGCATTACCTGGAGCGAAAACTATCCGCGCATTTTTATCACTCGCCAGCGGCGTTTCCGCAAACCCCACGATCGCTTCTATGGCCCCTACGTGGATGTGGGCCAGTTGCGCCGCACCCTGGCCATGGTTAAGCGGGTCTTCCCCCTGCGCCAGCGCCCCCAACCGCTCTACCGGGATCGCACCTGCCTCAATTTCGACATCGGCCGCTGCCCCGGGGTCTGCCAAGAAAAAATCAGCAGCGACGACTACCAGCAGATCCTGCGCAAGGTGGCGATGGTGTTCCAGGGGCGCAACGACGAATTGCTGACCCTGCTCACCGGCCAGATGGAGCGCTACGCCGAACGGCTCGATTTCGAGGCCGCCGCCCGGGTGCGCGACCAATTGCAGGGGCTAGAGAGCCTCAGCGCCGAGCAGAAGATGAGCCTGGGCGATAGCTCCATCTCCCGCGATGTCTTGGCCCTGGCCGCCGACCGCCGCGTTGCCGCCGTGCAGCTGTTCCAGATGCGGGCCGGCAAGTTAGTGGGCCGGCTCGGCTTCACCGCCGATGCTGTTAAGGCATCCAGTGCCCTGGCCGAAGGGGAGCCTGGGCTGCCTATGCCAGCCGTTCCAGCGGACGCCATCTCCGTTGCCGAAGCCCCCGGGGAGCCCACCGACGAGCTTCCCGCCGATAGCGCCAGCCTGGGGCTGATCCTGCAGCGGGTGATCGAAGAGCACTACAGCCAGGTGGATCCGGTCGAGATTCCGCCCGAGTTGTTGCTCCAATACCCCCTGCCCCAGCAGCAGCTGATCGAGGACTGGCTCTCGGAGCGCCGCGGCCGCAAGGTGCGCCTGGCCGTGCCCCAGCGCCAGCAAAAGGCCGACTGGATCGAGCTGGTCGAGCGCAATGCCGGCTACGAGTTGCAGCGCACCCAGCGCACGGCCGAGCAACACCAGCTCGCCACTGAAGACCTGGCCCAGTTACTCGACCTAGCCAGCCCGCCGCGGCGGATCGAAGGCTTCGACATCAGCCACATCCAGGGCAGCGATGCGGTGGCCTCCCAGGTGGTCTTCATCGACGGCCTGCCGGCCAAGCAGCACTACCGCAAGTACCGGATCCAGAGCAGCAGCATTCGCTCCGGCCACTCCGACGACTTCATGGCCATGGCCGAAATCATGCGCCGCCGCTTTCGCCGCTGGGCCCAGGCCAAGGCCGAGGGGGCCGACCTGGCGGAGCTGGCCCGCCAGGCCAGTTCCACCCTGCATACGGGTGGCCTCAACGACTGGCCCGATGTGGTGATGATCGATGGCGGCAAGGGCCAGCTCTCGGCCGTGATGGAGGCCCTGCGGGAATTGAATCTGCATGAAGACCTGGTGGTCTGTTCCCTGGCCAAGCAGCGGGAGGAGGTGTTTCTGCCCGGGGCTAAGCAACCTCTCGACAGCGAGCCTGGCCAGCTAGGCATCGTGCTGCTGCGGCGCCTGCGCGATGAGGCCCATCGTTTTGCGATCAGTTTCCATCGCCAGCAACGGGGCGAACGCATGAAGCGCTCCCGCCTCAGCGACATCCCCGGCCTCGGGCCCAAGCGGGTCAAGGAGCTGCTGGCCCATTTCCGTTCGATCGACGCGATCCAGCTCGCTAGCGCTGAAGCGATCGCCAAGGCCCCGGGGGTAGGGCCGGCCTTAGCCCGCCAGATCTGGGAGTACTTCCACCCCAGCGACCTGGACGGCGATGGCCAACCTGCCATTGCAAATCCTGGCGAGCCCGTCCCGGCAGGTATTCCTTTAGGGGCCGATTCCCTGGCCACGGGTTCCCCCGGAGAGGGGGACGCTTGAAATCCCTCATGGGCTTGTTGCTGGCCCTGGCATTGCTGCTCTCCCCTGGGCCCACCCAGGCCACACCTGGCCTTTGCGTGGGCCCGATCTGCGCTGATGAGATCAGTCGTAGCAGCCAGTTCTCCTGGCAGCTGCGCTTGCGGCTCAGCGACCAGCGGGCCCACCGGGAACGGGTGGTGGTCGACTGCCGCGATGGCGGCATCAGCCCCCTGGCCGGGCCGGTGGAGCGGGGCTTTGCCGGGGCCGTGGTGCGTCGCGCCTGCCGGCTGGCGGCGGGGCCTGGCGCGGTGCCGGCCGCCTAATTTGGGATCACCTTGCGGCACTCGCCTCGATGACCCTGCCACCTGAGGCCTACCTCTGGTTCAAAACCCTCCACATCGTGGGGGTGGTGGTGTGGTTTGCCGGGCTGTTTTATTTGGTGCGGTTGTTCATCTACCACGCTGAAGCTGCCGAGTTGGAACCACCCCTGCGGGAGGCCTTCGAGCAGCAATACGGCCTGATGGAGCGGCGTTTGGCCAACATCATCACCACCCCTGGTCTGCTGCTCACGGTGTCCATGGCCATCGGGTTGCTCGTGGCCCAACCTGCCTGGCTGCACCAGGGCTGGATGCACGCCAAGCTTGGCTTTGTGGTGGCCTTGCTGGCCTATCACCTTTTCTGCTACCGGCTGATGGGCCAACTGCAGGCCGGAATCTGCCGCTGGGGTCCCAAGCAATTGCGGGCCCTCAATGAACTGCCCACCTTGTTGCTGGTGGTGGTGGTGATGCTGGTGGTGTTCAAGGCCCAATTCCCCACGGGGGCTGCCACCTGGCTGCAGGTGGGACTGGTGCTGTTCATGGCGGCGTCGATTCAGTTCTATGCCCGCTGGCGCCGACTGCGTGAAGAGGCTGGAGCCCAGGGGGCTGGTGGCTGAGATCACCCCAGCCCTTTCCCTGGTGCAGGTGCTCGAGGGCGTCCATGGCGGCAGCTGCCCTGGGGAGCTGAATTTCCACTGCCACACCCTCCATTCCGACGGCAGCCTGCGGCCAGAGGATCTGGCCAGCCAGGCCGTCAGCTTGGGCTTGCGCCACTTGGCCATCACCGACCACCACAGCACCGCGGCCCTGGCGCCCGCCCAGCGAACCCTGGAGCACCTGGCCCAGCAGGGCAGGACCGTGCCCCGGCTGTGGAGTGGCATCGAAATCAGCTGCCTGCTGGAGGGCTGCCTGGTGCATGTGCTGGGCCTCGATTTCGATGGTCAAGCCAGCGCCTTAGAGCCCTATCGCCAAGGTCAGGCGCCCGTTGGTCAGGTCCTTAGGGCTGAGGAAGTGGTGAAACGGATCCATGGCGCCGGGGGCTTGGCCGTGCTGGCCCATCCGGCCCGTTACCGCAAACCCTTTGGTCCCTTAATCGATGCGGCGGCAGCCCTGGGCTTCGATGGGGCCGAGGCCTACTACGACTACGCCATGGCACCCCACTGGCAGCCAACCCCGTTGGTCTGTGACGCAATCGCCAGCCAGTTGGAAAAGTTGGGACTTTTGCGTAGTTGCGGCACCGATAGCCACGGTCTGGCCCTGCACGGCCGCTAGGGTTTGAACATAATTTCTGATGCTCGCCGATGGGACTGCTCGATCGTCTGCTGGGTACGAAGTCCGTTAAGTCAGCGACTGACGCTGCGAAACCTGCTGCTAAGGCCCAAGAGGCGAAGTTCTTGGATGCCGACGAGTCCAGCTCCCTGGGCAATGTCGATTTCATGCGCCGCCCCTATGAGATCCGTCGCACCTTCCCGGGCAGTGCCGATAACCCGGGCCTGAAGGAACGGATCGATGTGGTGGCTTCGATGGAAGCCCGGGTTGAAAAGCTCACCGATGGCATGCCCGGCACTGAAGCCAAGGATTCCAGTGTTGACCTCACGGGCGGCATCCCTAAGGCGGTTAAGAAAACCTTTGCCCAGACCATGACGGCCGATGAATTGAGCCAGCGTCTCAAGGGTTCGGCCGTTGGTGGCGTCAATGTGGCGGGCGCGGCCGCCATCGAACGCAAGGCCAGCTCCAATGCCGACCAGCCTGACACCACCCCTCAAGGCAACCGCCCCGGCACAATCGATGGCTTCAAGGGCATGGCCAAGGAGATCACGGGCTGAGGCCGGCTGTTGGCTTGACCCCTGGTCCCTTGGCCCTGGTGGAGTCCTAGCCCTCCACCAGGGCTTCTGTCTGGAGGACTAGGTCGCGCAGGTGCTCCAACTGGCTGGCCTGGGCGCCTTGCCACAGGCCGCGGTGGTGGGATTCCAGTAGCCGCTCGGCCATGTCCCGCAATGCCCAGGGATTGGCGCGGCGTAGGAAGTCCAGGGTCTCGGTGTTGCCCAGCCAGTCCTCGCAGATCGCCCCGTAGCTCCAATCGGGCACCCGGCCGGTGCTGGCGTCGTAGGCGAAGAGGTAGTCGAGGCTGGCGGCCAGTTCAAAGCCGCCCTTGTAGCCATGGGCCCGCATCCCCTCGATCCAGCGGGGATTGAGTAGGCGTGAGCGCAGCACCTTGTCCAGTTCCTTCTCGAGTCGGTGTACCCGGGGCCGTTGCTGGCGGGAATGGTCGGCAAACCAGAGGGCTGGTGCCTTGCCTTGCAGCCGTTCCGCCGCCGCACTGAGGCCCCCCTGGAACTGGTAATAGTCGTCGGAATCGAGCAGGTCGTGTTCCCGGTTGTCCTGGTTATGCAGCACCACCTGCACGGCGGCCAGGCGCTGCTCCAGGCCAGAGCGATCGGCCACGGCCAGGCCGCTGCCCTCGTAGCGCCAGCCGCTCCAGGCCAGAAAGGCCTCGGCCAGGTCACCCCGTTCCTCCCAAATGCCGCTGTCAATAAGGCCCTGCAGGCCAGCGCCGTAGGCCCCAGGCGCCGAACCAAACACCCGGCCGCTCTGGCCGCCCTCCCGCCGGGCGGCGGCGGCGAGGGGATTATCCGGTTCGGCTTCGTCCAAGGCCGCCACCATCGATGTAGCCCGGTTGAACCAGGCCACCAACTGGGGGAAGGCATCGCGAAAGAGGCCCGAAATGCGCAGGGTCACATCGACCCGGGGCCGCCCCAGGCTGGCGAGGGGAATGACCTCAAGATCGACCATGCGTCGGGTTGGACCATCCCAGATTGGCCGGATCCCCAGCAGGGCCAGGGCCTGGCCGATGTCCTCACCGCCATTGCGCATCGTCGCCGTGCCCCACACCGATAGGGCCAGCTGGCGTAGGGGTTCGCCTTGCTCTTGGAGGACAAGATCCACCAGCAGCTCAGCGCTGCGGCGGCCCAGGTCCCAGGCGGTTTCGGTGGGTAGGCCCCTCAAATCAACGCTGTAGAAATTTCGGCCGGTGGGCAGCAGGTCGGGCCGGCCCCGGGTAGGGGCTCCCGAAGGGCCAGCGGCGATGCGTCCTCCGGCGACGCCCGTGAGAAAGGCTTGGCGTTCGGCCATGCCGCAGCGCAGCAAATTGGGCAGCAGCGATCGGGCTACCCGCGCCATCACGGAGGCTGTGGCAGGCCCGGGAGTGGGGGCGTTGGTTTGCCCCGCTGTTCCCTGGGCCTGGCTTAGCAACCCCGCCATCAGCGCCAGGGCCTGCTCTTCCAGCCAGGCCACGCCATCGCCCCCATGGCGGGCGCTGGTCAGACCTAGGGCCTCGAGGCGCCCACGATCAGCGGCTGCCAGGGGCGCTTCTTCCGGATCCGCCCAAGGATCCAGCTCCAGGCCCAGATCCAGGGCCAGGGCCTGGGTTAAACCCGGACCTTCGGCCAGGGGCGCGCGGGCCAGACAAAGCAGCAATTCGGCGAGGGGAGCGGCCTCGGGGAGTTGGCCGAACACATGCAGGCCCGTGCGGATTTGGGCCTCCTTCAGCTCGCAGAGGTAGCCATCGGCGGCCTGGAGTCGTTGGAGCCTGTCCTCGTCGCTGCTGGCAGCTCTTTTAAGCGGGTTAGGGCCCGCGGCGTCACCAGTCGATTGCGGGCCCAAGTTGAGCTGGCTAAGGCGATCAAGCACCTGCTCCTGCAACTGACCCGACCGTTTCGCCCCCAGTTCGTTGGCCTGCCAGTACTCATCGAGTAGCGCCTCCAGCTCCAATAGGGGGCCATACAGGCCAGCCCGGCCGAGGGGCGGGGTGAGGTGGTCAAGGATCACCGCCTGGCTGCGGCGCTTGGCCTGGGAGCCCTCCCCCGGATCGTTGACGATGAAGGGATAGAGGTGGGGCATCGGCCCCAGGGCCCACTCCGGGAAGCAACTCGACGACAGGCCCAGACCCTTACCGGGCAACCATTCCAGGTTGCCGTGCTTGCCCACATGGCAGATCACCTGCACCTGGGCCACCTGGCGAAGCCACAGATAGCGGGCCAGGTAGGCGTGGGGGGGCGGTAGGTCGGGGCAGTGGTAGTTGAGGCTGGGATCCCGGTCGTAGCCCCGCTCCGGTTGGATGATTAGCCACACGTGGCCGAACTGGAGACCGGCCACGGGGAAGCCCTGGGCCGCCAGGCTGGGATCTGTCTCCGGCGGACCCCAGCGTTGTTCCAGCCGTTCGCGTCCCTCCTGGGGAAGGGTGGCGTACCAACTCTGGTAGACGGCCAGGGGCAGGTGGGCCAGGGGGGGGCGGTGCTGGCTTTCCGGGTCGTTGGTCTGGCCTTGGAGGAGTTGCTGGATCAGGGCATCGCCATCGGCTGGGAGGGCTTGATCGCCGAGCCCATAGCCGGCATCGGCCAACCAGTGCAGCAAATTGGTGGCGCTGGCAGGCGTATCCAGGCCCACCCCATTGGCCAGGCGGCTGTTGCGGGTCGGATAGTTGGCCAGCACCAGGGCAATTCGGCGCTCGCAGGCGGGGCTGCGGCGTAGGTCGCACCAGCGGGCTACCAGCTGGCTGACCCAATCAAGCCGTTCCCGCTCGGGCCGGCTTTGGTGCAGGGCCGTGGCCAACCCAGCATCGGCGCCGCTGATCTCCTTGAAGGCACCAACCCGGGTGGTGATGCGGCCATCCAATTCGGGTAAGGCCACCTGCAGGCTGAGATCGAGGGGCCCCAGGCCGATGGCGCTGTCCGCCCAGGTCTCGCGGCTTTGGCTGCTGCAGAGCAGCTGGAACACCGGCACATCCAGGCGCTCCCAAAGGGGCGCCCCCAGGCCGGCCTCCTCAAACTGCACCGAAGCAAAGGAGGTGGTGCAGATCACCGCCTCCACGGCCTCGCGGCCCAACAGGTCGGCCACGCCCCGTTGCACGGCCTGATCGCGCAGACCACTCACCCACAGGGCCCGAGGCGCAAGCCCCTGTTGGCGCAGGCTGGCCAGCAGGGCCCCCACCAACTCCAGATCACCGGCCTGGAGCAAGGCGCGGTAAAGCACCACCCCCACCCGGGCACCAGGCTCCAGGCGCCAGTCATGGGGCAGGGGGTCAGCCTGGGGGATGGCCCTGGGGGGCTCTACGGCCTGGCCGGCCAGGAGTTGGTCCAGGCAGCCCAGCACCATCGCCAGGTTGCCGGGGCCGCCCTCCCGCAGGCAGTGGCCGATGGCCAGGGTCAACTGGGGATCGGCCGTGCCAAGGGCGGCCAGGGTTTCGGCCTCGTCTTCGGTGCCGGCCACCACCAAGAGATGGCGCCCAGGCCGGGAAGCCCAGGCCCCCAGTTGTTCGAGGCCATAGCTCCAGTGGCCCCGGCCCCCCAGCAGCCGCACCAGCACAAGGCGCGTCTCAGCCAGGCTGGTGCGGATGTAATGGTCGATCACGGCCGGGTGGGCCAGGGCCTGGAGATTCAGGCCCCGAACCGCACCGGCGACGAGTTGGGGCTGGTCAGCCAGCAGGGAGGCCAGGCCGGCCAGGTCGCTATCGGCGCTGCTGAGCAGCACGACGGGAGCCCCGGGCTGCTCCACGTAAACGGGCCCCTCCTGGGGGCTGGTGCTGCCGGGAACCGCCGCTAACCGATGCATGGCGCCATCCTGGGACCTGAGAGGCGAGTTCTGGCTTGCCTAGGCCTGACGCAATCCTCGCCGCTTGGGGCAGCTGGTTCCCGCACTGGGCGGTGAGAAGATGCCCACACCCTTTGGGCCCCCGGCCATTCGGCCTGCGGCGCACGCAACCCCGATTCCGATCCCATGCATCAATTCCTTCCCTATGCCTGGTTCGGTGGGCGTTGTGTTCCCTTCGCCGAAGCCACGATCTCCGTGGCCACCCATGCGCTGCACTACGGCACCGGTGCCTTCGGTGGCATGCGCGCCCTGCCGAATCCCAGCGATCCGGGCGAAATCCTGCTGTTTCGGGCTGATCGCCACGCCCGGCGCCTGAGCCAGAGCGCCCGGCTGCTGCTCACCGAGCTCGCCGAAGACACAATCATGGACGGGATCGTGCAGATCCTGCGGGCCAATCGCCCCAGCACCCCTGTGTATCTACGCCCATTTGTTTACACCAGCGACCTGGGTATCGCCCCGAGGCTCCATGACATCGAGACCGATTTTCTGATCTATGGCATCGAACTCGGCGACTACCTTTCCCCCGATGGCGTCAGTTGCCGCATCAGTTCCTGGACTCGCCAGGAAGACCGCTCCCTGCCCCTGCGCGGCAAGATCAGTGGCGCCTACATCACCAGCTCCCTGGCCAAGACGGAAGCGGTTAAGAGTGGCTTTGATGAGGCCTTACTGCTCAATAGCCGCGGCAAGGTCAGCGAAGCCAGTGGCATGAACCTGTTCATCGTGCGCGATGGCGTGCTGATCACCCCGGGGGTCGATCAGGACATCCTCGAGGGCATCACCCGGGCCAGCGTGCTCGAGATTGCCCAGGCCATGGGCATTCCGACCCTGGAGCGCCCAGTGGATAAAACCGAACTCTTCGTGGCAGATGAGGTGTTTCTAAGCGGCACCGCTGCCCGTGTTACGCCCGTGCGCCGGGTTGAAAATACCGACATGCCGAGCCAGCGACCCATGATGGAGGCGATTCGCGATCGACTCACGGCGATCACCGAAGGCCGCGATCCGTCCTACGACCACTGGGTCACCCGCGTGCGGCTGGACGGCTGATGGCAACGACCCACCCCCATCCCCGGATTAGTTTTCTAGAGCGGCTGCATAGCCCCGAGCGACCGGTGTTGGTGTTTGACGGCGCCACCGGCACCTCCCTGCAACAGATGGATCTCAGCGCCGAGGACTTCGGCGGTGCCGCCCTGGAGGGCTGTAACGAGAACCTGGTGGTGACCCGCCCCGATGTGGTGCGAACGGTCCATCGCCAATTCTTGGAGGTGGGTTGCGACGTGATCGAAACCGACACCTTTGGTGCGGCCTCGATTGTGCTCGCTGAATACGGCCTTGAAGATCAGGCTTTTGCGCTCAACAAGCGGGCTGCCGAACTGGCCCGCGAAGTGGCGGCTGCCTTCAGCACCCCAGATAAACCCCGTTTTGTGGCGGGCTCCATGGGCCCCACCACCAAATTACCGACCCTGGGTCATGTCAGCTTTGATGTCCTTAAGGAGTCCTATCGCGAACAGGCCGAAGGTCTGATTGCCGGCGATGTGGATCTGTTTATCGTCGAAACCTGCCAGGACGTGCTGCAGATCAAGGCAGCCCTCCAGGGGATTGAGGAGGCCTTCAGCCGCTGCGGTGAACGACGCCCGCTCATGGTGTCGGTGACGATGGAAACCACCGGCACGATGCTGGTGGGATCGGATATTGCGGCTGTTGTTGCCATCCTTGAACCCTTTCCCATTGATGTGCTTGGCCTCAACTGCGCCACGGGCCCCGAGCAGATGAAGGAGCACGTGCGCTACCTGAGCGAGAACTGCCCCTTTGTGATCAGTTGCATTCCCAATGCCGGTCTACCGGAAAATGTGGGAGGTGTGGCCCATTACCGGTTGACACCAATCGCCATGAAGATGCAGCTGATGCACTTCGTTGAAGACCTTGGTGTGCAGGTAATTGGCGGCTGCTGCGGCACGACTCCGGCCCACATCGGCGCCCTGGCGGACTTGGCCAAGGAGCTGAAACCAGCACCGCGTCAGGTGCGTAGCCCCGACCTTCGCCGCGAGCGGCCAGCCCTTAGTTACGAGCCAGCCCTGGCCTCCATCTATGGGGTCACCCCCTACCATCAAGATCAATCGTTCTTGATCATTGGCGAACGGCTTAACGCCAGCGGTTCCAAAAAAGTCCGCGACCTGCTCAACGTTGAGGATTGGGATGGGCTAGTGGCCCTAGCCCGCGGCCAGCTGAAAGAAAACGCCCACGTGCTCGATGTCAACGTCGACTATGTGGGACGGGACGGCGAAAAAGATATGCATGAGCTGGTCAGCCGGCTCGTGACCAATGTAAACCTACCCCTGATGCTCGATTCCACCGAGTGGCAGAAGATGGAGGCGGGCCTCAAGGTGGCCGGTGGCAAATGCATTCTCAATTCCACCAACTACGAAGATGGCGATGAACGCTTCTTCAAGGTGTTGGAGTTGGCGCGTTCCTACGGAGCGGGCGTTGTTATCGGCACGATCGATGAGGAGGGGATGGCGCGCACGGCTGAGCGTAAGTTTGCGATCGCCCAGCGGGCTTACCGCGATGCCCTCGAATTTGGCATCCCGGCCCATGAAATTTTCTACGACCCCCTGGCCCTGCCGATCTCAACCGGCATTGAAGAAGACCGCAACAATGCGGCTGCCACCCTGGCAGCCATTGAAAAGATTCGCCGTGACTTGCCTGGCGTGCATGTGGTTCTTGGTGTTAGTAATGTCAGCTTTGGTCTCTCGCCGGCGGCCCGGATTGTACTCAATTCTGTTTTCTTAAATGATTGCGTTGCAGCTGGCCTTGATGCGGCAATCATTAGTCCAGCCAAAATTCTGCCCCTGGCCAAAATTTCTGAGGAGCACCAGCAGCTTTGCCGCGATCTGGTCTATGACCGGCGCCGTTTTGATGGTGCGATTTGCATCTATGACCCACTCACCGAGCTCACGAAGTTGTTCGAGGGGGTCAGTGCCAAGCAGGCGCGTGAATCGGGCCCGTCCCTGGCGGACCTGCCGGTGGAAGAGCGGCTTAAGCAGCACATCATTGATGGCGAACGCATCGGTTTAGAGCCGGCCCTGCAGGAAGCACTGGTTAACCACCCCCCCCTAACGATCATCAACACCTTCCTTTTGGATGGCATGAAGGTGGTGGGCGAGTTGTTTGGCTCCGGCCAGATGCAGCTGCCGTTTGTATTGCAAAGCGCTGAAACGATGAAGGCGGCCGTGGCCTTCCTCGAGCCCCTAATGGAGAGGGCCGAGGGCGAGAGCAGTGCCAAGGCTAAATTCCTGATTGCCACCGTCAAAGGCGATGTTCATGACATTGGCAAGAATCTTGTGGATATTATTCTTACCAACAACGGCTATGAAGTAATTAATCTAGGCATTAAACAGCCTGTCGAAGCGATTATCGAGGCTCAAAAACTTCACCACGCTGATTGCATCGCTCTTAGCGGCCTGCTGGTGAAATCTACGGCCTTCATGAAGGACAACCTTCAGGCCTTCAATGAGGCTGGCATCGATGTGCCGGTGATTCTGGGGGGAGCAGCCCTGACCCCCCGTTTTGTCAACAACGACTGCCGCCAGGTGTACCGGGGCCAGGTGATCTATGGCCGCGATGCCTTTGCCGACCTGCGCTTCATGGATGCCTACGTGGTGGCCCGGGCCAAGGGCGACTGGGACAACGGCCAGGGGTTTCTGCAGGGTGCCCCCGAGGGGCTCGGTCTAACCCGTGAGCCGGAGGAATCCGATCGGGCAACCCCTGCCCCGGAGAATCCAGCCAACGCATCCGACCAGCCTGGCGGTACTCCCGAAGTTGAGGAGTTGGCGACTCCCACGCCGCCTGCACCGCTCGACACCAGCCGCTCCTCTGCCGTGCCGGAGGAGCTGGCGCTCACGCCCCCCTTCTGGGGTAGTTGCGTCCTCACGGAGGCGGACATCGACCTGGGTGAGGTCTTCCGCTACCTCGATCGCAACGCCCTGTTTGCCGGCCAGTGGCAATTGCGCAAAACCCAGCAGCAAAGCCGCGCCGAGTACGAGGCGATGCTGGCTGAGAAGGCCGAACCGGTGCTGCAGCATTGGCTGGGGCGCTGCCTGGCGGAGGGCCTGCTCACCCCCCGGGTGGCCTACGGCTATTTCCCCTGCGGCCGTAGCGGCAATGACCTGGTGGTGTTTGCTGCCCCGCTCGCGAGCGAGCCTGAGCCGGGTTCGGAGTTGGGTCGGTTCCAGCTGCCCCGTCAGCGGGCTGGCAACCGCTACTGCATTGCCGATTTCTACCGGGACCTGGCCGACGTCTCGGGCCCCGCTGGTCTTGGCCCCACAGACGTGCTGCCGATGCAGGCCGTGACCATGGGCGAACGGGCCACCCAGGTGGCCCAGGAGCTGTTCCAGGGCGATCGCTACAGCGATTACCTCTACTTCCATGGCCTGGCCGTGCAGATGGCCGAAGCCCTGGCCGAATGGACCCATGCCCGCATTCGCCGCGAACTCGGATTCGCTGCCACGGAACCGGCCGAGCTGCGCGATGTGCTGGCCCAGCGTTATCGAGGCAGCCGCTACTCCTTCGGCTATCCCGCCTGCCCCAATGTGGCCGATTCCCGCCAGCAGCTCGCCTGGCTGGGGGCCGACCGTATCGGCCTACGCATGGACGAAAGCGATCAACTCGAACCAGAACAGAGCACGACCGCCCTGGTGGCCCTGCACAGCCAGGCCCGCTATTTCAGTGCCTGATCGGGCCTAAATCCTGGCTCCAGCAGCCCCTGCCTCCTAGGCGCTGCTGGAGCCATGGCAGGCTCGGGGGGACCACCCCACCCCCCAGAAGCCATGGCCATTGCCGGTCCCGGAGGCGTCGATGACGCGATTGCTGCAGGTCTCGACCTGGATGGTTCGCCGATCCCCGTTGCGATGCTGAGCCTTTACAACGAGGTCATGGAGCTGGAAAGTCGCCGGGCCCGCAGTGGTGTGACCAAATCGATGCGCAACCGCATTGTCAAAACCGGTTCCAAACATCTCGACCAGCAAACCCTTGACGCTCGTCTCAAGGGGGCTGGCTGGGATGGCCTCAAGGCCAAGGAGATTGCCTTCTTCTACGGCTAAGCCGCAGACCTGGCTAAGCCGCAGACCTGGGTCGAAAACCCATGGGGCCTTGGTCAAAAAGGACGCCTGGGGCCCATCGCCAGGGCTCCAAGGACAACGGAAAGGTATCGATCCCCATGGTCTAGGACCGGATTTTCGACCAGGCCCTTGGGGATCCCCCTAGGGCTTGGCCTGCGGCATGGCAGGGCCGCCTGGATTTACAGACAGATCCGCTCCATCGTGTCGATCACCTCCTGCTGGAACTCCTCGAGGTCCGTGGAGTCGCTGAGGTCAATCCCCTCACCGGCCGCGTTCTGGCTGAGTTCCTGGAAGTGGAAGGCGCCTTCGCCATTGGCCAAAAATTCCATGGCGGAAGTTTCACCACTCTCCTTGAAGGCGTCACACAAGGCCAGGAAGGCCGCGTCTTCGGTGAATTCCCAGCTCATTTAGGGGGGTCTGCTGAATGACCTTTAACGCGCTCCCCCCCGAATCCGTCAACCTCTTGGCGAGAATTTGTGCCAGAGCTTCGCCAGAATCGCTCCGAACCGGGCGTCGCCCGACCGCCAAACCCATGAGCCAAACGCCTGTCACCAACCCCACCCCTAGCCCCCCTGCCCTCAATGTCCTCGGCCAACCGCTGGAGGTTTGTGGCTGTGAGCCCCTCACCGGTTGGTACCGGGACGGCAGCTGTCGCACCGATGGCCAGGATCAGGGAATGCACACGGTCTGCTGCATCGTCAGCGAGGTCTTTCTCACCTACAGCCGCGCCCAGGGCAATGACCTCTCCTCGCCGGTGCTGGCCTTCAGCTTCCCCGGCCTTAAGGCCGGCGACCACTGGTGCCTCTGCGCTCGCCGCTGGCTCCAGGCCTACGAGGACGGCATGGCCCCGCCGGTGCGGCTGGAAGCCTGTGAGCAGAGCACCCTCACGGTGATCCCCCTGGAGGTGCTCCAGGGCCATGCGGCGCCAGGGAATGGCGATCCTGATGCCGCATGATGCCCCCATGGTCCAGCTCCGCATCGCCATCTTGGGTTTGGGTGCTTGGGGCGGCACCCTCGCCGCCCTATGGCGGGACCGGGGCCACCAGGTCGAGGGCTGGAGCCGCCGCGATGGCGCCGATCCCCTCGCCCTGCTCCCCGGCCAAGACCTGATTGTGGCGGCGATGTCCATGGCTGGTGTGGGCCAGCTGGCCAGCCAGCTGGCGCCCCAGTGGCCTGCCGGCCTGCCCCTACTGAGCTGTAGCAAAGGCATCGATCTCAAGTCGGGTTGCACGGCTTCCGGCCTCTGGCAGCGGGCCAACCCCGCCATCCCCCTGCTGGTGCTGAGCGGTCCCAACCTGGCTAGCGAACTGGCCGAGGGATTGCCCGCCGCCAGTGTGCTGGCCTCCAGCGATGGTGACCTGGCCCGGACCCTTCAGCAGGACCTCAGCTCGGAGCGCCTACGCCTGTACACCAGTTCCGATCCAATCGGCACCGAGGTGGCTGGTGCCCTTAAAAACGTGATGGCCATAGCTGCCGGCGTCAGTGATGGGCTGGGTCTGGGTGCGAACGCCAAGGCCTCGCTGCTTTGTCGGGGGTTGGTTGAGATGGGCCTGGTATTGGCCGAACTCGGAGGCCATCCCAGCAGCCTCTATGGCTTGGCCGGGTTGGGCGATCTGTTGGCCACAGCCACCAGCCCCCTGAGCCGCAATTACCGCTTTGGTCTGCTGCTGGCTGAGGGCCTGAGCAGCGCTGCGGCTATTGAGCGAATCGGTGCCACGGTGGAAGGGGTCCCCACAGCCCGGGCCGTGATGCAATTAGCCGAACAGCGCGGCTGGACGCTGCCGATCAGCGCTGAAGTCCTCAATCTGGTCGCTGGCACCACCCCTCCGGCAGCGGCGGTGAGGCGCCTGATGGAGCGTCAGTTGCGGGAGGAGAGGCTGCCCGACCTGGTGGCTGCTTCCGCAATAGCCAGCGCCGCTAGTCCTGCCCCATGAACGAAGGCCCCCTCCAGGTCGCCCTCGTGGAGGCCTTTACGGACACTCCGTTAGGGGGCAACGGGGCCGGTGTGGTGCTGCTGAGGGAGCCCGCCGGGCCGGCCTGGATGCAGGCCCTAGCCGCCCGCCTCCACCAATCGGAAACCGCCTTCCTCTGGAGGGACACCGATGGCGAGTGGCGCCTGCGCTGGTTCACCCCCAGCTGTGAAGTGCCCCTCTGCGGCCACGCCACCCTGGCGGCGGTGCTCGCCCTGGGTCACTGGGGCCAGCTGACGGTGGGCGAGGAGCTGGCCCTGCACAGCCCCAGTGGACCCCTGGCCGTGCGCCTGGAGGGTTTTGGTCCTGCCAGTGCCCGGATCGTGCTGCCGAGTGCAGGTCTGGAGCCCCAACCGATCCCCCCCTATTTGGCCCAGCTATTGGGGGAAGCTCCCCTGGCCTACTGGAGTTCGCCCCTGGGCTACCGGGTGGCCCTGATGGCTGACTCCTTTGACCTGGCGGCGTTGGACCAGCCCTCGGCCGAGTTAAGGGGCCAGGACCGCCAGGGATTCGTGGTGATGCAGCCCCTTGGCCCCAAGCAGCCTCTCACCCTGGCCCAACCGGTAGACCCGAACCAGCCCAGGCCTACGAAGGGGCCCCAGGTGTTGGGCCAGCCGGCCAATTACCAACTGCGTTTCTTCGCCCCTGGTCTGGGCATTGCGGAAGACCCCGTCACCGGCTCTGCCCATGCCTTGGTGGCGCCCTATTGGCAGGAACGGCTCGCTCAGACGTCCGTCGTGGGGTGGCAGCCCTCCCCCTCGCCCGGTGGCATGGTCTGCACCACGGCGGCAGCTGGCCGCATTGCCTTGACGGGCAGGGGCCACCTGCTTTGGGATGGGAGCCTGGAGGCTGGCTCCTGCGCCCCGGACCTGGCCAACTGGGGCGTTTGTGGTCCCTGACGATGGCAAGCCCACTCCCCTTTCCCCTTAAGTCGCTTTTGATTGGCCTGCCCCTGGGCTTGGGGGCCCTGGCAATCGGCTTTGCTGCTGAAGGGCTGATTCCGGCGCCCACACCCTTGAGCGCGGCCATGGTCACGGCCCTGCAGGAGGCTCCGCCGGCGGCCAAGCCCGCGCGCGCCGATGCCAGGGAGGACCTCGAGGGAGTAGCCGCCCAACGGCTTGGCCAGGGCCCAGGCTTGGCAAGCCTGGCCGCCGCGCAGCTGGCCGCTCCCCAGGTCAACCCAGGCCCGAACCTGGAGATCCGCATCGCCCTGCTGGCTCTGCCCCAAGACCTGCAGCTGGGTAGCACCGGTGGCTGGTGGTTGCGCAGCCGTGACGGCCGTGTCCTCGACCAGGGCGGCCCAGGCCAAGGTGTCTCCCTGGTCGAAATCTCCCAAGGGCAACCTGAGCTATGGCTTGAGCCTGCCCGGGGCCAGTCCCTACTAGTCAATGGCCGGGCCTACTCGGGCCGCTTGCGTTTGGTGCAGCAAACTTCCGGGCTGCAAGTCATCAACCACCTGCCCTTAGAGGACTACATCGCTTCCGTCGTGGGCTCGGAAATGCCCAGTAGTTGGAACCTGGAGGCCCTCAAGGCCCAAGCGGTGGCAGCCCGTTCCTACGCCCTTGCCCACATGGCCCGGCCGGCTAGCCAGCATTGGCACCTGGGCAACACCACCCGCTGGCAGGCCTACAGGGGGCTGGCCGCGGTCAACGGCCGTACCCAGGCCGCTACGGCCGCCACGGCGGGCCTGATCCTCAGCTACCAGGGAGGAATCGTGGAGAGCCTCTATGCGGCCAACAGCCAAATCAGCTGGGAAGCCCATCGTCACCTGGGCGCCAGCATGAGCCAGGAGGGTGCAAACGTTCTGGCGAACAAGGGCCAGTCCTATCCCCAGATCCTTGGCCACTACTACCAGGGGGCATCCCTGGCCCGTTTGAAGATCGGTGCGGGCTGAACGGTTTTGGCAACTGGCCTTAGAGCGCAGCCAGGCGGCGGCGGCTAGTGGAAGCCTCGTGCCCCTGGACACGGAAGTTCTGCCGTTGGGCCCATTCATCAACGCCAGATCGACCTTTGACCGCCAAGGCGATGCTGGTGATCCCGCCACCAGAGCAGCTGACGCCGTTAGCGGCGCTTCTACGGGTGCCAGCGCCACGCCGAGCCAACACAACGGAGACCAGGGCGGCGCTGGCCCTGGCGCTGGTTTCTCCAACCCAGGCGACTGGCATCCCTTTGTAGTGCGGCGCCTGCTGTCGGCAACTCCCAAGCACCTCAACCGCGCCGGCCCGCGGCCCAATCCCTTTCTGCCCTGGGATCGGGAACTGGCCGTGGCGCCCCTTGGATCGAGCCACCTGTTGTTGCTCAATAAGTACCCGGTGCAGGCTGGCCACGTGCTGGTGATTACCCAGGAGTGGCAACCCCAAAAGGGTTGGCTTAGAGCCGCCGATTGGGCGGCGGTGGCCGAGGTGGATCGGGACACAGGTGGGCTCTGGTTCTTCAATAGTTCCCCAGCCGCTGGAGCTAGCCAGCCCCACCGCCATCTGCAACTGCTGCCCCGCCTGGCGGGCAGCCCCAGCTGTCCGATGGCCCCCCTCTTGCTCGCCCAACTCCAGGGGGAGCTGGGGCCCTGGGCCTGGAGTTACCGGCTCAGCCGCCGCAGCCAGAGCGGTGATCCCGAGGAACTTGGCGCCCTCTATGGCGACCATGCCCGCAGCCTGGGCCTCGGCGATCCCCAGCACGATCCCCAGCCCTTGCACCCCTACAACCTGCTCTTTGACGATCAGTGGTTCCTGACCGTGCAGCGCCATCGCGATGACTGGGCGGGGTTTTCGGTCAATGCCCTCGGCTTTGCCGGTTACCTGCTGGTCACCGATCGAGCCGATCTGGACTGGCTGCGCAATCGGGGTCCCTGGGCCCTGCTTGAAACCGTGGCCAGCAAAGTTCAGTAATTTCACGCTGGCGCCAAACGGCGATTGGGCAGTTCTTGGAAAGGGGAAGGCTGGCTTTAGTCCCGTCCCTCCCCCCTTACATCAACCTGTCTTGCCATCCCATGGCCGTTTCTCGTCGTTTCTCCATTCAAGAGCCCGGCTTTCAGGGCCCTCTCGATCAAGCCCCAGCCGTTCGAATTCCGCTGGATCAAGTCCCCTTCTTGTCAATCCACACCGCCCCGTCTGTTGCGGGCCGACAGGTTGGAGCCAGGTTGCGGCTCCAGGCCAGCCTGGCCCTGGTCGCACCGATTGCCCGCCACTACGCCCGCCTCACCAAGGAGTCGGCCGACGACCTCAGCCAGGTGGGCCTGCTAGGCCTGTTGCGTGCGGCTGAGCTCTATGTCCCAGGGCGGGGCCTGCCCTTTGAACCCTTTGCCCGCCAGCACATCCGCGGCGCCATCCTCCATTACCTGCGGGACCAGGCCCCCCTGGTGCGGATCCCACGGCGCCGCCAGGAGTTGGAGCAGCAGAGACGTCGTTGTGAAAGTCGTCTCCAGGCCGAACTGGGTCTTGCGGCTCCCGCAGAGGCGGTGCGGCGGGCCATGGGCCTGAGCCTGAACCAATGGCAGCGCTTAGAGGCAACCCCCGTAAGCCATCGCATCGTGAGCCTGGAGGAAGCCTCGGAACCCCTTGGCTGCGATCAAGAGCTGGACGGTCCTGAGGATCCGCGCGGCGCCCGTGCCCTAGCCCTTTTAGAGCAACTCCCGCCCCAGCAAGCTGCAGCAATTAAGGCAGTGATTCTCACCGGCAGCAGCCTGCGGCAGGTGGCAAGCGACTGGCAAGTGAGTGCCAGCACGGTGCACCGTCAGCTGCACCGGGGCCTGGCCGAACTCAAGCGTCGCCTGGAGTTTCCATCTGACGCCGTAGCGTGCTGATCGTGGCATCGAGGGCCGCGAGCTGACGTTCCAGGCCCTCCCGCCAGAAGGTGAGCATGTGTAACTTGCGCTCCTGATGGCGGCGGCGGAAGGTTTCGGGCGCTTCGGAGGGCAGGCAGCAGCCAAAGGGGGGGATCATGGGAAAATGGTGACAGTTCTGCCTTTCTAGCCAGCCCCTGGTGCCAGTGCGGTGGCGCCAGGGCGGTGGTCACCCCCCTTCCTGCCCAAATCGAAAGACCATCACGACGGAGATCGTTGAGACCAAACAGTCCGATAGGTCGCCCGCGGCCGCTGACCCTGGTGCTTCTGGCAACGCTTGTGCTCGGAGCCAACCCGGCCCAGGCCTATGTGGCCTTGATGGCGGGCCAGCAGGCCCGGCCCCTTGTGGGCACGTTCAACACGGTTCCCGTGCTTCATTCGAACCAGCCCGAGGAAGTGCAAGGGGCTGGCATTTTGGTGAACACCATGGAAGGCCAGGCCTACAGCACGGAAATCAACCAATCTCTCGATAATGCTACCTACACCTTTAATGGTGAATTCGGCCTACATATTCACCATAAATACCACCGGATGGGCTCCGCCTGGAATGGGTCTTCGGGCCGCCGGCACGAGCTTACTTTGGCGGCAATTTTAGTTAACCCTAGCGACCAAACCATAACCGTTAAATTTGAACAAGGGTCAGTTCGCAATAGTTTTGAAGCTCCCTACCTACCCAATAATTTAATGGGTGTAAAGCCCCTCGGCCCCCGACCTTGGAACACGGGGCCAGGGGATGCCACGGCCGTTGCGATGTTGCGGGGCAAGCTCGACAACAACCTTCCCGATCGGATTGTGATTCCGCCCCGGAGTCGCACAGTGCTATTTCAGACCCAGCTGCCCGCCAACGGCATTGCCAATGGGCTTCTCAGGGGACGCAGCGATGGCCCCCTCCAGGTCGCCGTGGTGGCAGTCCGCGAACCTCGTAATGATAACGATGTGTTTGCCGTGCTCGACAGCGGACAGCTAGCGCCAGGACGCACTTACCTGAGGCGGCTACGGGAAATTGAAGCCGGATATGTCTTTTCAAGAGTGGCAGGAGTGGCGATCGGTGATACCTATCAGGCCAGCCTCAATTATGATCTTAATGATGGTCCTTTACATGTGCCCCTTACCAGCACCGTGCGTCACAATTTTGGCACTGGCGAAATTCAGGTAAACCCACTGGCTAGCCGCATGGTTGACTCCTCAATTAACAATGTGGGCACCTATGGAGTGCGTTTCGATATCAACCTCAACCTCAAGGGCAATGGTCCCTATGAGCTGGTATTGAGCCATCCCAGTCCCAATGGCCGGGCCTTCACGGCCTTTCGCGGCTCGATTGGTATTACCACTGACAGCGTTTATCGCGAAGTCCACGTGGGTCTGCGTTCGGGCCAAAGTCTTAGCCTCGCAGCTTTGGAGTTAAACCCAGCCCAGAACAACCCAGTGCGGATCAGCCTGGTTTATCCCGCCGATGCCACCCCGGGACACCTGCTGAGCGTAGTGCCCAGCTCCCAGTTGGCCCGCGTTCAGGAACAGCTCAAGCTTTTAGCCATCGCCCAAAGCCGTTCCGCTCGCCCCAGTGCAAGGCCGAATCAGCTGCCCTTGCCCACCCTTGCCCCCAACCCCATCGCCACGGACGATCCAAACATCCTTGTCTTCGGCACGATCGCCCCAGCTCCTAGTTCTAAGCCGAGACCCAAGACCCCCTTGGCCAAGGCGCCGGCGAAACCGAAGCCCCAGGTAGCCAAACTGCCTGCCAAACCCAGCGGCGTCAGCTCCCAGCCCAGGCTGGGTTCCTTGGCTTTACAAGCTTTACCGCCCTTGCCCCCAGCTCCTGGTCCGGTTGAATGGCAAGGAACAGCTCCTGTAGTGATCTCCCCGGCCCGCATGAGTCAGTCCTTAATGGACCGCTACCAGCAGGCACTGGAGAACCAGCAATTGGTGATTAAATCCCTTGGCGGCCGATAGGCTGCAGCGGTCAGGACGCCCCCGTGGTCGAGAAAAGTGACCAGACCCGGCGGCGCATCAGCCTAGAGCTGAGTGCAGAATTGCTGGATTGGATTGATGGATTGAAGGCCGAGTGGGGCCTGAGAAGCCGCGGCGACATCCTCGAGCGCGTCCTAGAGCAACTTGTCCATGGGAGCCCGGATGGGGAGGAAGGGGATAGGGACCAGGAGCCGTCCGGCAGCCTCAACGAGACCAGCGCGATTGTGCTCATTAATCGCGATCTAGTCCCATTTAAAGACCAGAAACAAGACCAAGGTGAGTTGTATGAGATTGATTCGGAGCGATCCCTTCGGGCCCAGGGAGCGGGAGCCAAGGCAAAAACCGCAGGCACCAGTGGGGGCATCGACCTACCCGGCTTTGTGCGACGCCAATCGGTGCAACTCAAGCGCAGCCTGGATCCCTCCAGCCCAGGGGCAAGCCAGACCCTCCAGGGGGTGGAACTGATTGATCCCCTATCGATTGAGGAAGCCCTGGGGGCGGCCCGGGACCACTGGTTCGATCTCTATGGACAACCAGCGAGCGAGGCGGTGCTTGAGGCCGCCATGGTTTGGATGGCCCAGGAGGTCTGGCCCCAGGCGGAACAAAGTGAGGGCCGACCCTTCACCTGGTCGCTGTTGGTGCAGGTGATCCAGGGAGTTGCGCCCAGCTGGCCCCTGGGCGCGGCCAGTTTTGAACGGGTGATCGTGGCAGCCGGCATTCTCGAGGACCCTTTTAGCTCCCGGACCCTGCCCCTGCGCATTCCCACCCTGATCCGCCGTTTTGTCCAGAGGTTGCGCAAGCGACGCAAACACCAATCCTTCCAGGCGATCGACCACACGATGACGGTGCATGGCGCCTTGAAGCTGCTCAAGATGTCCACTGCCCCCGATGTGGCCATCTCCCTGGCCCAAATCCGCGAGGCCTATCGGGACCAAGCCCAATGCCACCATCCCGACGCCGGGGGCTCCGCTGATGTGATGCGCCGGCTCAATGAGGCCTATCAACTACTCAAGGAGCTCTACCGCGATAAACCCTGATTGATCGCTGGCGGCGACCAGAGA
>Ga0209550_10000233_pt1 | contig 49744 bp, 35 predicted proteins | sample LauGreSuBDMM15SN_2_FD_187567 | JGI IMG/M metagenome (GOLD analysis project Ga0209550, IMG submission 187567) | Freshwater lake microbial communities from Lake Michigan, USA - Su13.BD.MM15.SN (SPAdes) (version 5) | ecosystem: Environmental > Aquatic > Freshwater > Lake | place: Lake Michigan...
AAAAAACTCCTCACCGACACCGACAGCGCCGTCCGCTATTGGGGCGCCATCGGTCTGTACATGCGCGGCCCCGCCATCGTGAGTGGCGCGCGCACCGAATTTGTCCGCGCGCTCACCGACACCTCGCCCTACGTGCGCATCGTCGCCGCCGAAGCCCTCGGCCAATTCGGTGCTCCCGCCGATCTCGCCACCGCACTCCCCGTGCTCACGTCCCTCGCCGACTGGAGCAAGCACGACGTGTTCACCGCGCTCGCCGCGCTCCACGCCCTCGAAGCCCTCGGCCAGAAAAAATACAGTCTCGCCCGCGAGGCCATCCTCGCACTTCCCACCACCGGCCCGGTGCCCGACAACCGCTACGCCGCCTACATTCCCCGCATCCTTGCCAACCTCCGCGCCAAACTCGACGCCGCCACCGCGCCCGTCGGCGAAGCGAAAAAAGGGAAACGCAAAGCCGCGAAGTGAGGCGGATCGCTCAGTCGCCGCAGCGCGCCTCCGCTCACCGGCCCTAAAAACGGCCGTTGAAGCGCGGAGCGCGCGGCGCTCGGGGCGTCAGCACCCGGACTTCCTCTCCCGTTTTTTTATCGTATTCGCGAAAAAAACCACAGCGCCAGCGCGCCCATCCCGATGTTCGGCAACCATGCCGCCACCGCCGGATCGACAACGTGTTTCGTCGCCAGTGACGCCGCGATGTTCGCCATCACGTAATAGAGAAAGAAGAGACCGATGGACTTGGAAACACCCACCGCCGGATTCACGCGCACACCGGTCACGGAAAACGGAATCGCCATCGCGATGACCAGCAGGGGCACGAGCGTATCCGCAATCAAACCATAATACCGCACCGCATAGGGCACCGACTTCGGGTTCTGCTCTGCTTCCAAATATTCGATCAGTTCCCCCATCTCGTGCAGCGAGAGATCCACTGGGCGCCGGTCGATGAGCAACATCAGCTGGGGATCTTCGCGGTAGTTGCCTTTGATTTTTTCGGTAAACGGCGTCGACCCCAACAATTCCCCCGTCTCGGGCGCGAACGCCAGCTCGCGTCCCTCCTTCAACACCCAACCGTGCCGTTGGTCGTCATACCACGCTTCGGCCGCGATGAGTCGCGTCGTCTCGCGCCGCTGGGCGTCGAGTTCCGAAATCGACACGCCATAACCATGCTTGGTGAATCGGCTGTAGCGGTTAAAAAACCACATGCGCCGCTCGCGCGCATTGTCGAACGCCACGCTGTAGGCCGCCCCGACGCGATCCGGCGTCAGCGATTTCGCATCGCGCTGAAACCCCAGTTCGTCGCGCAGTGACCGCGACTCCTCCACCGACCAAGGCACCACCGTCGTATTGAGCCACCAGGAGAGTCCGCAACACAACACCCCCACGAGCCACACCGGAGCCGTCAGACGGATAAACCCCACGCCCGCCGCCCGCATCGCCGTGAGTTCATTGGCACGGTGCAATTTCCCGAGCGTGAACATCAAGGAAATCAGCAGCGCGATGGGCAGCGCCACCGCGAGAAAGCTCGGCAGCGTAACCCCAAGATAGCGCCACAGCACCCAGCCCCGCGCCCCCAATTCGCGTAGCGACCGAAAATCGTCGTAGAGCACTTGCACGACCAACAAGCCGCACGTCGCCACGAGCACCAGCCCGAGAATCTGCAGCCACTCCCGCAAAAGATGCCGGTCAAAGGTGTTCAATGACCGCGATCAAAGGCCTCGTATCACCCGGCGGAAAGCCCAATTCGTAAAAAACTCCGGCCCACCGAGCCACGCCCCTCCTTCGCTCCTCTTCCCTGTCGTCTCCTTTCTGCCCGCAGGGGAAACAGATTGGTTGAAAACCGACTAGGCCTCGCCTTGTCTCCGCGCACGTTCTTCCTCTCTGCCACTCTATGATTTCCGCCTCCCGGCCGTTCATCCAGCTCATCGCCAGCGTCCTCGTTACGACCACCGCCCTGCTGACTTCGTCCGGCTGCGATCGAAAGCCAGACACCATCAAACTCGGCGAATTCGCCTCGATGACCGGCAAGGAAGCCGTCTTCGGCCAAAACGTTAACAAAGGGACCCGTCTCGCCATCGAGGAGTCCAACGCCGCCGGCGGCGTCCTCGGGCGCACCCTCGAACTCATCACCGAAGACGACCAATCGAAACCCGGTGAGTCCGCCACCGTCGTCAAAAAACTTATCTCGCGCGACAAGGTCGTCGTCATCCTCGGCGAAATCACCTCCGGCCGCACCCTCGAAGCCGCCCCCATCGCCCAGGCCGCAAAAATCCCTCTGATCTCCCCCGGCGCCACCAACGTCGAGGTCACCGCCAAGGGGAACTACATCTTCCGCGTCTGCTTCATCGACGATTTTCAGGGCACCGTCATGGCCAAGTTCGCCCGCGACACCCTCCAACTCAAACGCGTCGCTATCCTCTCCTCGGTCTCCTCCGCTCAGAGCGTCGGTCTCGCTAAATATTTCCGCGAACGCTTCACCTCGGCCAGCACCGTGATCGCCGCCGAGCAAAAATACAGCGAGGGCGAAAAAGATTTCCGTGCCCAACTCACCGCCATCAAAGCCGCGGGTGCCGACGGCATCTTCGTCCCAGGTTACTACGCCGAAGCCGCCCTGATCTGTAAACAAGCCCGCGACCTCGGCCTCACCCTCCCTCTCCTCGGCGTCGACGGCTGGGAATCCCCCGATCTCCTGGCGATCGCCGGCGCCGCCGCCGAGGGCTGCTTCCTCAGCACCCACTTCTCCCCCGAGAGCAAAGCTCCCGTCGTCGTCGCGTTTAACGAGCGCTACCAGAAACGCTGGGGCATCTCCGCCAATGCCCTTTCTGTCCTCGGCTACGACGCCACCATGCTCGCCATCGACGCCATTCGTCGCGCCGGCTCCACCGACGGCGCGAAAATCCGCGACGCCCTCGCCGCCACCCAGAACTACCCCGCCGTCACCGGCGCCATCACCTTTGACGCCAACCGGAACCCCACCAAAAACGCCGTCGTCCTAACCGTAAAGAACGGCACGTTCACCTTCGTCCAAGACGTGAGCCCCTAATCGTTCTCGTTCTTCGTAATCGTTCTCGTTCTTCGTAATCGTTCTCGTTCTTCGTAATCGTTCTCGTCCTCGTTTTCTCTTCCCCCCCTCCTCTCCGTCTCGCCCTCCTTCATGAAATCCCTTACTCGCCTTCGCCACCTCGCCGCCATCGCCGCCGCGTCCCTCCTCTTCCTCACCGCGCACGCGGCCGACACCATCAAGGTCGGCGAATTCGCCTGTCTCACCGGCAAAGACGCCACCTTCGGCCAGTCTCAACATAAGGGCATCCTCCTCGCCCTCGAAGAACTCAATGCCGCCGGCGGCGTCCTCGGCCGTAAGATCGAGGTCATCTCCGAGGATAACCAGAGCAAGTCCGGCGAATCCGCCACCGTCGCCAAAAAACTGCTCTCCCGCGACAAAGTCATCGCCATCCTGGGCGAAGTCACTTCCGGCCGCACCCTCGAGGTCGCCCCACTCGCTCAATCCGCTAAAATCCCCCTGATCGCCTCCGGTGCCACCAACCCCGCCGTCACCCAAAAGGGCGACTACGTGTTCCGCGTCTGCTTCATCGACGACTTCCAAGGCACCGTCATGGCCAAGTTCGCCCTCACCGATCTCAAGGCCAAAAAAGTCGCCACCCTCACCAGCGTCTCCAGCGCCTACAGCGTCGGACTCGCCAAATATTTTAAGGAAACCTTTGTCGCCGGCGGAGGCACCGTCGTCGCCGAACAGAAATTCAGCGAGGGCGACAAAGATTTCCGCGCCCAACTCACCGCCATTAAAGCCGCCAACGTCGACGCCATCTTCATCCCCGGTTACTACACCGAAGCCGCCCTTGTCGCGCGCCAAGCCCGCAGCCTCGGCCTCACGATGCCCCTCTTCGGCGGCGACGGCTGGGAGTCCGAAAAACTCCTCGAAATCGGCGGCGAAGCCCTCAACGGCTCCTACTACTCCACTCATTTTACGCCGGAAAACAAAGAGCCCGCCGTCGCCACCTTTGTGAAGAAATTCAAGGCCCGCTGGAAAAACGAAACCCCCGACGCCTATGCCGCCCTCGGCTACGATGCCCTCTACATCCTCGTCGACGCCATCAAACGCTCCGGCGTCACCGAGGGCCCGAAGCTCCGCGACGCCATCGCCGCCACCAAAAACTTCTCCGGCGCCAGCGGTATCACCACCCTCGACAAAGACCGCAACGCCTCGAAGCCCGCGACGATCATCGCCGTCAAAGCCGGCCAGCTGCAGTTCCACAAAACCGTCGCCCCGTGATCCTCTCCCCTCGTAGCGGCGAGCGCCAGCCAGCCGATTCCCCCCGTCACCGACGCCTCATGCGCCGCACTCTCCTCCTCTCGCTCGCTCTCTTCGTCCCCCTCTCCCTCTCTTCCGCGACCGCCGCCGAGCCCATCAAGCTCGGCGAAATCGAACCCCTCACCGGCAAGGAAGCCGCGTTCGGCCAACAAGCCCACCGCGGCGTGCTCATGGCCATCGCCGAAATCAACGCCCGCGGCGGCGTCCTCGGCCGCCCCCTCGCCGTCGTTGTCGAAGACAACCAGTCGAAGTCCGGCGACTCCGCCACCGTCGCCAAAAAACTCCTCAGCCGCGACAAAGTAGTCGCCCTTCTCAGCGGCGGCACCTCCTCCAACTGCCTCGAGGTCGCCCCGCTCGCCGAGGCCGCACGTATCCCTTTTGTCGCGACCACCGCGACCGCTCCCGAAGTCACCGAAAAGCGCGCCTACGTTTTCCGCTCCTGCTTCATCGACCCGTTCCAAGGTGCCGTCCTCGCCACCTTCGCCACCACCACCCTCCGCGCCAAACGCGTCGCCCTCCTCACGTCGGTCTCTGCGTCTTACAGCGTAGGCCTCTCCAAAGTGTTCCGCGAAAAACTGACGACCCTCGGGGGCGTCATCGCCGCCGAACAAAAATACTCCGAAGGCGATAAAGATTTCCGCGCTCAACTCACCGCGATCAAAGCCGCCAAAGTCGACGCCATCGCCATCACCGGCTTCTACACCGAGGCCGCGCTGATCTGCAAACAGGCCCGCGACCTCGGCCTCACCGTCCCAATCTTCGGCGGCGACGGCTGGGAAGCTCCCGAGCTCATCGAGATCGGTGGCAAAGCCGTTGAGGGCACTTACTACGCCAGCCACTATTCCTCCGCAAGCACCGCCCCCGAAGTCCGCGAGTTCGTGAAAAAATACCGCGCCCGCTACAACGGAGAGACGCCCGACTCCATGGCTCCCCTCGCCTACGACGCCACCTTCATCGTCGCCGAAGCCATCACCCGCGCCGGCACCACCGACGGGCCGAAACTCCGCGACGCCCTCGCCGCCACCAAAAATTTTCCCGGCGTCACCGGCCGCACGTCCATCGATGCCCAGCGCAACGCCACAAAATCCGCCGTGATGATCACCGTGCAAAACGGTAAACCCACCTACGTCGAAACCATCGATCCATGAACTCCTTTTTCTCCTTCGTTGGGGCGCGGTTCCCCCGCGCCGTCACCCTCTTCGCCGTCACCGTCACCCTCTTCACCCTCACGGCCTGCACGCGCGAGCCAGACGCAATCAAACTCGGCCACTACGGATCCCTCACCGGCAAGGACGCCGCGTTCGGCGTCGCCACCCGCAAGGGCGTGCTCCTCGCCATCGAGGAGATCAACGCCAAGGGCGGCGTCCTCGGCCGTCCCCTCGCCTACCTCGTCGAAGACATCCAGTCGAAACAGGGCGAATCCGCCACCGCCGTCAAAAAACTCATCTCCCGCGACAAAGTCGTCGCCGTCATCGGCGCCAATGCCTCCGCTAACTCCCTCGAGGCCGCGCCCATTTGCCAAAATTCGCAGATCCCCATGATGGCGATCTCTTCGACCAACCCCCGCGTCACCGAGGTCGGCGATTACATCTTCCGCATCTGTTTCATCGATCCCTTCCAGGGCGCCGTCCTTGCCAAATTCGCGCACACTTCCCTCAAAGCTAAACGCGTCGCCCTCCTCACCGCCGTCAACTCCCCCTACAGCGTCGGCCTCTCCGCCGTCCTCCGCCAGGACTTCACTGCCCGCGGCGGCGAGATCATCGCCGAGCAAAAATACAACGAAGGCGAAAAAGATTTCCGCGCCCAACTCACTGCACTCCGTCCCCTCAAACCCGACGTCATCGCCATCACCGGTTTCTACGCCGAAGCCGCCCTCATTTGCCTCCAAGCCCGCGCGCTCGGCATCGACGTCCCCTTCATCGGGGGCGACGGCTGGGAGGCCCCCCAACTCATCGAGCTCGGCGGCAAAGCCGTCGAAGGCACCTACTACTCCACTTACTTTTCCGCCGAAAACGACGCTCCCGAAGTCCGCGCGTTCGTGAAAAAATTCTCCGCCCGCTGGACTAATGAAACGCCCGAAGCCGTCTCCGCCCTCGGCTACGACGCCGTCTATCTCATCGCTGCCGCGATGACGAATGCCGGCACCACCGCAGGCCCCAAACTGCGCGACGCCATCGCCGCGACGAAAAATTTCCCCGGCGTCACCGGCCAAACCACCATCGACGAGAAGCGCAATAGCGCCAAAGCCGCGGTCATGCTCACCGTGAAAAACGGCCGTAGCCTCTTCTTCGAGTCCGTCACGCCCTGACCCGAGAGCGCGACCGCCCCCGATCGCATTCCTCATTGCGAGACCACCGCCCGCTCCCCCCAATCTCCCACCCCGTCCACCACGCACCTTGTCCGAATTCCTCCAACAACTCCTCAACGGCCTCTCCCTCGGTGCCATCTACGCGCTCATCGCGCTCGGCTACACGATGGTCTACGGCGTGCTCCGCTTCATTAATTTCGCCCACTCAGACGTCTTTATGGTCGGCGCCTTCATCGGCTACTATCTCGGCAAATTCGTCCCCGAAAATACCGTGTGGGGCGGTCTCGTCGTCCTGCTCGCGGCCATGCTCGGCTGCGCCCTCCTCGGTATGATTATCGAGCGCCTCGCCTACCGCCCGCTCCGCGGAGCCGCCACGCTCAACGTCCTCATCACCGCCATCGGCGTGTCCCTGCTTCTTGAATACTCCGGACAAGTCTTCTTCGGAGCCACGCCCCGCACCTTTCCCGCCGTCTTCCCCTCGGCCAATTACGCCTTCGGCAGCCTCGTCATCTCCAGTAACCAAATCCTCGTCATCGTGGTCGCGGCCCTGCTGATGGTCGCCCTCCAGCTCATCGTCTACCGCACCAAAATCGGCACTGCGATGCGGGCCGTCTCACTCAATCCGAAGGCCGCCCAGCTCGTCGGCGTCAACAACGACGTCGTCATCTCCTTCACCTTCGGTCTCGGCTCCGCTCTGGCCGGGGCCGGCGGCATCCTCTACGCGCTCAACTATCCGTCGATCGACCCGCTCATGGGCGTGATGCCCGGCCTGAAGGCCTTCGTCGCCGCCGTCCTCGGCGGGATCGGCAACATCCCCGGTGCCGCCCTCGGCGGACTCCTCCTCGGCACCGTCGAGACCTTCGTGAACGGGAGCCAGTGGTCCACCTACAAGGATGCCATCGCCTTCGCCATTCTCATTATCATTCTCCTCTTCCGCCCCGCCGGCCTGCTCGGGAAATTCACGGTCGAAAAAGTCTGAGCCATGCCGAAGCCGCACGTCTACCTCCTCGCCGCGCTGATCATCGCCCTCGGCATCTCTCATGTCTCGGATAAGATCGACCCCTACCACCTCGATGTTCTCACCGGCATCGGCATCAACATCATCCTCGCCGTCTCGCTCAACCTCGTCAACGGCTTCACCGGTCAATTCTCCCTCGGCCACGCCGGCTTCATGTCCGTCGGTGCCTACGCCGCCGCCGCCTTTTCGCTCTTCCTCGGCCCGCAACTCCTCGGCTCCGCGGGCGGCACCCCCTTCCAACAAGGGTGCCTGTTCTTCGGCGCCCTCCTCACCGGCGGATTCTTCGCTTCGCTCGCCGGCCTCCTCGTCGGCGTCCCTTCCCTCCGGCTCAAAGGTGACTACCTCGCCCTCGTCACCCTCGGCTTCGGCGAAATCATCCGCGTCATCATTCAAAACGTGGAGTTCCTCGGCGGCGCCCTCGGCCTCAATGGTATCCCCCCTTACACTACGATTTTCTGGGTCCTCGCCTTCGTCGCCCTCTCCGTCTTCGTCGTCTCCTGTCTGGTCAACTCCACCTACGGCCGCGGCTTCCTCGCCACCCACGACGACGAAATCGCCTCCGAAGCCGTCGGCCTCAATACCACGCACTACAAAATCGTCGCCTTCGTCATCGGCGCGTTTTTCGCCGGCACCGCCGGCGGACTTTACGGCCACTTCAAAATGACGATCACGCCCACGGGCTTCGACTTCACAAAGAGCGTCGAGATCGTCGTCATGGTGATCATGGGCGGCATGGGCAACACCCTCGGGGTCATTCTCGCCGCCGTCCTCCTCACGCTCCTCCCCGAACTCCTCCGTCCCATCGCCGAGTATCGCATGATCATCTACTCGCTCCTCCTGATCGTCCTCATGCTCGTGCGCCCCCAGGGCCTCTTCAATTTCAAGCTCGGCAAGGCCAAGACTTGAAAACCTGCCGGCACCTCTCACCGTTTCATCATGACCGCCGCACTCGAATCCCAGATTTCCCGACTCACGCGCCGGGAAAAAATCGCGCTCGCTGACCGTCTTCTCGCCGATACTGAAATGCACGCCAAGCCCCCTGGGGTCCATCGCGCCAACGATCCTGCACTGGAAGCTGAACTGCGCCGCCGCCTTGCCGACAAAACGCCCGGCGCTTGGCTGACTGCCGCAGAGTTTCGCGCCAAAACTGGACTTCGTTGATGCCGTTGCTCCGCGTTCATCACCTCGTTGAGTGGGAATTGAACGAGGCTCGCGGCTGGTATGCCGGCCACAGTCCGTGGGCAGCCGAAAGTTTTTCCCGCACTTTCGGTGTGACGCTGGATCGCGTCGAATCTCGTCCGCGCAGCCACGCTCCGTGGCGTGCCATTTTCCGCCGTGCCCGCCTGCCGAATTTCCCGTATCAGCTCTTGTTTCACGCTGACTCCCGCCGCACATCTGTGCTCGCTCCGGTCCACTCTCGTCGCGAGCCGGGCGGCGTTCTGCAAACCCTCCGTTCCCGACTAACTGAACTGAGCTGACCCATGCCCGCCCTCCTCCAACTCGACCAAGCCACGATCCGTTTCGGCGGCCTCACCGCCGTCAACGCCGTCGCTTTCACCGTGGGCGAAAACGAACTCGTCGGTCTCATCGGCCCCAACGGCGCCGGCAAGACCACCGTCTTCAATCTCATCACCGGCGTCTACCAGCCCACCGAGGGCACCGTCTCGTTCAACGGCCGCCCCATTGCCGGACTGCGCGTCAATCAGATCGTCGAGCTCGGCATCGCCCGCACGTTTCAAAACATCCGCCTCTTCGGCTCCCTCTCCGTCTTCGACAACGTCCGCGTCGCCTGCAATCTCCACCGCGCGACCGCCCCGGTCCAGTCGCTCGTCCGCCTCGGTGCCTTCCGCGCCGACGAAGCCGCGATCACCAAACGCGCCGAGGAGCTCCTTGATATTTTTAATCTCCGCCGCTTCCGCGACGCCCCCGCGAAGAGCCTTCCCTATGGCGAACAGCGCCGGCTCGAAATCGTCCGCTGCCTCGCGACCAAGCCGAAGCTGCTCCTCCTCGACGAGCCCGCCGCCGGCATGAACCCGACCGAGAAAGTGGAGCTCGTCCGCCTCATCCAGCAGATCCAAAAACAGTTCAACCTCTCCGTTCTCCTCGTGGAGCACTCGATGAAAGTCGTCATGGGCGTGTGCCAGCGCATCGCCGTCCTCGATTACGGCGTGAAGATCGCCGAGGGCACGCCCGCCGAAATCCAGTCCAATCCGAAGGTCATCGAAGCCTACCTCGGCGAAGACCACCAGAACGCCCTCGCCCACCACTGAGCCGATGCTCTCCGTCTCCGACCTCTCCGTTTCCTACGGCGCCATCAGCGCCCTCAGCGGCATTTCCTTCACGATCGAGCAGGGCTCCATCGTCACCCTCATCGGTGGCAACGGTGCCGGGAAAACCACCACGCTCCGCACCATCTCCGGTCTCCTCCGCCCCAAGAGCGGCACCGTCACCTTCCTCGGCGAAAACATCTCCGCCCTCGCCCCGCACAAAATCGTCGCCCGCGGCCTCTGCCACGTCCCCGAGGGTCGGATGATTTTCTCCAACCTCACCGTCGACGAAAATCTCTCGATGGGCGCCTACCTCCAAAACGACGCCACCCTCATCGCAAAAAACCGCGATTACGTCTTCAGCATTTTCCCCCGCCTGAAGGAGCGCATCAAACAAACCGCCGGTACACTCTCCGGCGGCGAACAACAGATGCTCGCCATCGGCCGCGCGCTCATGAGCAACCCGAAGTTCCTCATGCTCGACGAGCCGTCCCTCGGCATCGCCCCACGCCTCATCAGCACGATTTTCGAGAAGATCGTGGAGATTAATAAAACCCACGGCATTACCATTCTCCTCGTCGAGCAGAACGCCAACCTCGCCCTCGAAGTCAGCAGCTACGCGTATTGCCTCGAGACCGGCCGCATCGCCATGGAGGGCGAAAGCAAAAAACTCCGCGCCGATCCCCAGCTCAAAGCCACCTACCTCGGCGGCTGAGCGAGGCCAGGTTGTCGCTCACGCGCCACGTTTGCGTCCGCGTCCCATCGTAGCTCGGTCCGCCTGCCCGCGGTGCCCATCCCGAGCTACGCCGCCACCTACGGCACCACGTAAAGCTCGACCAACGCCGTACCCGTCGCATTGCCGACGCCACTGACCACCGCCGTATAGGCCCCCGGCGTGAGCGTCGTGAGGATCACCGCATCCTTGCTCCCGACCGCGAGCGCAAACGCACCGACCGCCGTCGCCGTCGCGGCGATCTCGGCGGAATTGGCAGCGAGTGACCAATTGTCATTCGTCGCGAGCGCCGTCGACCCGCCGTACAACGTGAGCTGCGGATCTGCGAGCGTCCCCTCCACCCCGAAGCCGGCGAGCCCCGGCCCCACTGCGCGGATCAGCAGCCGCAGCGTGCCCGTCCCGCCGATGACAAATCCCGGGATCAAGACGCCTTCGCCCGTGCCGACGTAGGCCCGCGTGGAGGCGTTGAGCACCGCCGCCGTCGTGGCCGAGGAGCCGTCGTAGACTTCCAGCAGCGCGACGCCACTACCGCCATCCGCCGCAGTCACGGGCGCCGTGTAAGCCCCGGGTGCCAGCAGCACGGCGATGGCCGCATCCTTGCTCCCCGCCGTGAGTGCAAACGCCCCCGCCGTCGCCATCGCCGCCGCATCGGCCGCGAGCCAGTTGTCGCTACTCGCGACGATCACACCACCTCGCACCATATTGAACCGGGGATCGGTGAGGACGCCCCCGACGCCGAAGCCGCTCAGCGTCGGGCCCACCGCGCGCACCACCATCGGGCGGTCGGCCGTGCCATTGAGCACAAACCCGGGAATCGGCGTGCCCGCCACGCCACCGACCGCGGCGCGCGTCGCGATGTTCACCAGCCGCGCCGTGCCCGTCGTGCCCAGCTCAGCCTCAGCATCCAAGGGCCCGCGCACCGCGAAGACGCGGTAGCTGGAGGTCATCACTTCATAGCTGATCACGCCCTGCGCGTTGCGGCCGGGGCCATTGGCCGCGGGGATCGCGTTGTTCACGCCAAACTCCACCAACCACGCGCTCGTGGGCACGGCATTGCCACCGCCACGCAAGACCGTCGACGACCAGTAGGCGGCCGCCGGCGTCGTCGCCGCGGGAAAGAGGACACGGTTGACCGGCGCCAACGCGGCCGCCGCCGTCGTGGCCGTCGCGAGCGTGTAGTCAGTCAGCGACTGGAGTTCTTTGATGTTCGGGAGCCTCCAATCGGTGAAGCCGGCGAGCGCGAGATCCTCCGCGTAGGCGAGCGCCCCTTGCCACGTCACCGCCGGACTCGGCACTTGCGCCCACCTGAGGCCGGTGCCGGTGTCGGTGATCGTCCCGTCGAGATTGTTCACGTAGTCGTGTCCGTTGCCGGGCTTCGCGCCGCGCACATAGCGCGTATGGTAGCGGAGCGCGCCCCCGGCACTGATCGTCTCGCTCTTCGGCTTCGGCCCCAGCCCGCCACCGGAGTTCACGCACCACACCCGCGTCGCATCGGCACCATAAATATCGCTCGCCCACCAAAAGGCCGCCGCTCCCGCCGGATTGCTCGGGAAAAACGTCGTGTTCAACGCCACCGGATTGCCGACGTCGAAGTTCACGAGGCTGAACAACTCCGTCGGCGTCGGCAGCCGCCAATCGGCGTAGCCACCCGTCGTGATCGTCGCCGCGCGCACCACCGCGTTATCCCACGTGGATTCGCCCGCATCGACTTTCTGCCACATGAGCCCCGTGACGCGGTCGGTGATCGTACCGTCGCCATGGTCGGTGTAGGCAGGCGCGTTGATCGTATAATCGGAGTCCTCGCCGAACGTCGACGTCGCGTCGAGCGTCTGTCCGGTGTCGGGCAGCTTCGCCAAGCTCGGCGAGCCCATCGCATACGCGGTGAGGCGATTATTGCCGTTATTGTAGGTCGCGGTCGTCGGCGCGATCGACGGCAGGCGCCAGGTGACCGTCACCGTCTTCGGGTTGGCGGCGCGATTGATCCGCCAGCACTCGTCGTAGGTCGCGCCACCGATTTGCACGCGCATGAGAAACTGGTCGGGCGAGGGCACGCCTGTGAGCGATTCCACAAGATTTCCCGCGGCATCGGTGTCGAGCGCGACGGGATTCTTAAACGCGATGATGCGCGCGCCGGCGACGGGTTGCGCGGTGTATCCACCCGTCCCCGACTGACGCAGCGAGCCGATCGTCGGCTGGCCATCCACCTGCCCGCCGAAATTCACGACCGTGCCGTGAAAGGCCGTCGGCAAGTAAGGCGGCGCCGGCCCCGTGGCCGCGCTGCCGATCGCGTGATAATGATAGCTCCACGCGCCGTGGTTGTGTCCGCCCTCCGCGTCGAGCGCCTGGCGCGCCGTGCCGTCGGGCTCCGTGTAACCGTAAATCGGATATCCGTCCAAGGCCCACGCGATCGGCTTGTCGATGCCCGTCACCGCCTGCAGATGCACCGGCGCGATGTGATAATGATAATCATCCCCGAGGCCGCAGTGCCCGCCGTAAAGATCGAGTTCGCCGATTTCGTAGGCGACGCGGCCCGTGTTGTTACGCGGATTGAAAATCGCGATGCCGTCAGCGCCGAGGGCGATGGCGCCGCGTTGAAAATTTCCTGCCGAGATCGGGATCGGCGAAGCGGACGGCGTCGGCACGAGTGGCAGGCGCCAGACATTGGGTTTGCCGTAACCCAGTGAGCCTTGGTCGCGCTCGGGATTCGTCGTTGCAGCGAAATACGATGCCGGCAGCGGGATCTGCTGCTGCCACGAGGTGATCCCGACCATCGGCGTGGGCATGCGACTATTGTCGGGCACATTGTCCGACTCCACGTAGAACGTCGTGGCGTCAAAATACGACCGGACTCGCGGCTTAAACGCACCGAACGAGGCCGCCATCGTCGCGCCGTAGCCGGCGGGCGCGGGCGCCGCAGCAGTCGCCGGCCCTTCGCTGGCAGTTGCACTCGGCGTCGCGCGCTCGACGGCGAGCAAGCGCGCCACTTCGGCGTGCATCCACGCGTCGCCGTCGTGGGCGTGGGTCACCCCCACCGTCGTCACCACCACCACCGCTGCAAAAACCGCCTGAGATGTTCGTAGAATCATAAAGAAATTTCTCGTTAAGGCGGACCTAACGCCACGAGACCCGCATAGGTCGCATCGCCCAAGCCAGCCCGCAAGTGCGCCTGCAGCTGCGTGCGCAGCGCGTCCGCCTGCGCCACATTGGCCGTCACAAGATTGCGCGTCTCGCCCGGGTCCTGCGCGAGATTGAAGAGCTCTGTGGTGCGTGTGTCCCAGAAGTAGAGTAACTTGAAATCGCCCTGCCGGATCGCCGAGTGCGGGTGGGCATTGTCGATGGGCGCATGCCAGACGAGGCGTTCGATCGGCCGCTTCACCGTGGCCGCGCCTCCCGTCGTGAGAACCGATTTCCAGCTCCCACCCTCGACGCCTGCGGGCAGACTGAAACCGGGCGCGGCGAGGTCGAGGATCGTGGGCAGGAGGTCGTAGCCAACGACCGGCTCATTGGAGTAAACTCCCGCGCGCACACCGGGCCCGCGCACCATCAGCGGCACCCGGATGCCGCCCTCACCGAGGTCGCCCTTTGTGCCGCGCAGGACATTCTGGGTGTTCCCACCGTTGTCCGACATGAAGATCACGTAGGTGTTTTGGGCGATGCCGAGCTCATCGAGTTTTGTCAGGAGTTCGCCGATACACGTGTCTAAATCCTCAGTCATCGCCGCCTGCGCGACCTGACCACCGGCGTAGTTCGCGAGCGTCGAGGCGAGCGCCTGCGCCGTCGGATGCACGGCGTAAAATGACATCTGCAGAAAAAAAGGACTCCCCTCGCGCACCCGCTCCTCCATGTAGGCCTTCCCGCGGCGCGTAAGGCTGAAGGAGAGCTTTGGGTCGCTGGGATCAGTCGAGTTACCCGTCTCGTTGGTCGTGATGCCGTCGCTCACCTCGAAGCCCATCGAAGCCGGCGTCTGGAACCATTGCCACTTCCCGAAGTGCGCGGCGCGATACGCGGGATTCGCCCGTTTGAGCGTGTTCGCGCTCGCCTCCGTCAGCGGCGCACTCCAGTTGCGCGAGGTCTTCGTCGGGGCGTTCAGCGTCGTCGTCGTGCGCCCCATGAGCAGCGACGCCCGCGAACATTCGCACGTCGGATGCGCCGCATACGCCTGCGAGAAGACCACGCCCTGGGCCGCGAGTTTTTCGAGGGCGGGCGTGCGAAACGCCGCGTTTCGGCTGTTGGCCTGGCCTGCGATCATCGGCACCGAGTGGCCGTTCCACGACTGGTCGTCCGACAAAATGAACAGAAAATTGGGCGCCGTCGCCGACACGGGCGCCGGGGGCGCTACGTAAATTTCGACAAGCGCCGTTCCGGTCGTTTCGCCGACGCCACTCACCACCGCGGAGTAGGACCCAGCCGGCAAAGTCACGAGGAGTGCCGCATCCCGGCTGCCGCTCGGCAACGCAAACGCGCCCACCGCCGCCATCGTCGCCACCAACTCCGCGGCGTTGGTCGCACTGGACCAGTTGTCGTTGGTCGCGAGGGCCACCGAGCCGCGAAAGAGCGTGATCGTCGGATCGACCAGCGCGCCCGTGACCCCGAAGTTTCCGAGCGTCGGTCCGACCGCGCGAATTAACAGCCGCACTGTACCCGCGCCTGCGACCACGAATCCCGGGATCAGCACCTCGTCGCCCGTGCCGACATACGCGCGCGTCGAGGCATTGACGATCGCCGCCCCGGACGCGGGCGTGCGGTCGTACACTTCCAACAGCGCCACGCCGCTGCCACCATCGGCCGCCGTGACCGGTGCCGTATACGAGCCCGGCCCCAGCGCTGCGACCACCGCCGCATCACGGCTGCCGCCCGTCAGGCTAAACGCGCCGGCATTCGCCATCGCTGCCGCATCTGCCTCAATCCAGTTGTCGTTTGAAAAAAGCGTCGCCCCACCACCGACGAGACTGAGCCGCGGATCGACGAGCACTCCGGCCACGCCGAAACCGCCGAGCGTGGGGCCCACCGCGCGCACGATCACGGCTTTCTCACCGGTGCCCGCGACCACGAATCCCGGAATCGGCGTGCCCGCCAACCCGCCCACCGCCACCCGTGTCGCGATATTCACGAGCCGCGCGGTGCCCTCGTCGGCCGCTCCACCCAGCGCGCCGGTCGCGAGCATGAGTAAAACCGAGCAAATGAAACGAAGACGCATCCATGAGGGTAACCGGGCAATGTTAAGAGATGATGAACCGCCAAATTAAAAGTCGTTAATCTTCCCCGCAGCGTCGAATCGCGCTCCGCCTGCCGTCCCGATTTGGGCGAAGAGGATCTGCGAGCACATCTGAAACGACCACTTCGAACCCGCACCCACCTCGTGAATGCCTACGTCCCGCGCCTCCGCCGTAAACTCGCGAGCACCGACGGCAGCGACGATTCGCTGATCGAGACCATCCGCGGCGTCGGCTGAATCGTTTGGCTCAGCGCGCTGCGCGCCAAGATCGTCGAAGGCAGCTCCGCCCTCGCACCCCACCTTCAGTTCGACGCCGCCGCGCCACCGCACTTCACGGTTTCCGCCGACGCCGTCCTCCTCGCACAAGCCCGCCAAAATCTCACCAGCAACGCGATCACGTATAACCGCGCCGAGGGTCTGATCCGCTTAACGCTTCGCCTCGCAGCCGACTCCGCGGTCGTCGCCGTCGGCAATACCGGCCCCGACATCTCAACCGAAAATCGACCGCATGTGTTCGCGCGTTTCTTCCGCGGCGACCGCTCCCGCGCCCGCCACGCCGCCACGGGCGTTGGCCTCGGGCTCAGCCTTTCGCGCGAAATCATCCGTGCCCACGGCGGCGAGCTCGCCCTCTGCCCGCCGCGGGCCGACGGCGACTGGACGGAGTTTGTCGTGCGTCTGCCCTGTACCGTCGCGCCCGCCAAGCCCTCCTCCGCCTGATCGGACCCCACCGCGACGAACTGTCCGGCGCGCTCCTTCGTTGTCGCCGCCGCTGGGGCCAACAGTTTTCGTGGTTTATGCGTCCCCTTCGCCCTGCCCTCGCCCTGATTGCCGCGTCTCTCCTTCTCTCCCTTCCCTCCTTCTCTCAATCTCCGGCATCCGCCGACTCCCTCGGCTGGCCCGAGCTCACCAAAGAAAACAAACCCTGGACCCGCTGGTGGTGGCCCGGCAGTGGCGTCGACCAGGCCAGTCTCACGCGCCAGCTCGAACAATTCGCCGCTGCCGGCCTCGGTGGCGTCGAAATCACGCCCATCTACGGCGCGAAGGGCTATGAGGGCCGCTACATCAATTATCTCTCACCGAAATGGGTCGAAATGCTGGCGCACACCGGCCGCGAAGCGCAGCGCCTCGGCCTCGGCGTCGACATGGCCACCGGCACCGGCTGGCCCTTCGGCGGCCCGTGGGTTCCTCCCGCCGACGCCGCCCAAAAAGCCGTGCTCAACTCCGCCGGCCAGCTCGTAGCCGAGCCGACCAAACAACTCGTGAAGCGCCCCGCTCCCGGCGGCGAGGGCTTCGTCCTCGATCCCTACTCGCCCGACGCCCTCGGCCGCTACCTCGACACATTCGATGAGGCCTTCACCACCGCCAAACTCCCGCGCGGCCTCATCCGCGGCCAGTTTCACGACTCCTTCGAATACTACGGTGCCAATTGGACCGCGCAGCTCCCCGAAAAATTTCGCGCGATGCACGGCTACGATATTGCGCCCTACGCCGCCGCCCTCCTCGCCCGCTCGCCCGCCGAGGTCACCACCCTCGACCGCGACACCCTCGGCCGCATCAAGAGCGACTACCGCGAAACCCTCGCCCAGCTCCACCTCGACTACCTCCGCGCCTGGGTGAAGTGGTCACACGATCACGGATACATCGTGCGCAACCAATCCCACGGCGCGCCCGGCAACCTGCTCGATCTCTACGCCAACGCCGACATCGCCGAGACCGAAATTTTCGGCTCCACGCCGTTCCCCATCCCCGGCCTCCGCCGCGACCCCGCCGACATCGCCAATAATAACCAAGACCTCCCCGAGTCCCTCGTCGTCCGCCTCGCCTCCTCCGCCGCCCACGTCGCCGGCCACAACCTCGCCTCCTCCGAGAGCGCCACGTGGCTCCGCGATCATTGGAAAGAGTCGCTCGCCTTCGTAAAACCCGAGCTCGATCGCATCCTCGCCGATGGCATCAACCACATTTTCTACCACGGGGCCGTCTTCTCCCCGTCAGACGCCCCATGGCCCGGCTGGCTCTTCTACGCCGCCACGCAGTTCAATCCGCAAAACACCTGGTGGGAAGACTTCGGTGCCCTCAACCGCTACATCGCGCGCGTCCAATCCGTCCTCCAAGCCGGCCAACCCGACAACGACATTCTCCTCTACTGGCCCTTCGCCGACCTTCTCGACGACGAGACCGGCAACGTAAAAATGTTCACCGTCCACCACGCGAAATGGCTCACCGACCAACCCGTCGGAAAAATCGCCCGCACCCTCATGGATAAAGGCTACACCTTCGATTACCTCTCCGACGCCCAGCTCCTCCAAACCCGCAACGATTCCGGCACTCTCCTCACCGGCGGCAACACGCGTTACCAAGTAATCGTCGTCCCCGCCACGCGCCGCATGCCGCTCGCGACGCTCCAAAAACTCGCCGCCCTCGACGCCAGCGGCGCTAAAATCATCTTCGAAAAACTGCCCGAAGACGTCCCCGGCTTCGGCCGCCTCGCCGAACGCCGCACCGCATTCAAATCCGCCCTCGCCGCGCTCACTCCCCGCACGACCATCAACGCCGACATCCTCACCGCCGTCGCCCCCCACGCCCGCCGCGAAGCCCTCACCGATCACGGCGTGAGTTTTATTCGTCGCGCCACCGGTCCCCACTCGCACGCGTATTTTGTCACCAACCTCTCCGCGAAATCCTTCGAGGGCTGGGTTGCTCTGGCCGCATCATCGCCCGTCCAAATCCGCGACCCGCTTACTGGCGTCGCCGGTCTCGCCGCGACGCGCCCCGCGGGTTCGGGTAAACCGTCGATCTACCTCCAGATTGCCTCCGGCGAATCCCTCCTCCTCCACGCCGCGCCCATTCCGGCCAACGTTCGCATGGCCGCCTGGTCCTATCGCTCGCCCGCCGCCGCTCCCATCGCCCTCACCGGTCCTTGGAAAATCTCGTTCCTGAAGGGCGGTCCCGAGCTCCCGCCCGCGCTCGAAACCGCCGCCCTCACATCATGGACCGACCTCGGCGGCGACGAAGCCAAACGCTTCGGCGGCACCGCGCGCTACCGCCTCGAATTCGATTTCGACTCCGTCGTGGCACGGGCTTTCCCGCCCGTGTCAGCGAACGCTCCCACCACCAAACCCAGCGACTGGCTCCTCGATCTCGGCGACGTCCGCGAGAGCGCCCGCGTCATCCTCAACGGTCAGCCCGTCGCCACCGCGTGGAGCCTCCCCTTCCGCGTGCGCATCGCTTCCGCCCTCCTCAAACCCGGCCGCAACGTCCTCGAACTCGACGTCACCAACCTCGCCGCCAACCGTATCCGCTACATGGACCAAAATAAACTTCCTTGGAAAATCATGCGCGACTCGAACGTCGTGAACATCAACTACCGCCCCTTCGACGCCAGCGCCTGGCCCCTCGCCCCGTCCGGTCTCCTCGGCCCCGTCACCCTCACGCCGCTGAAAACCGTTCAGCCATAGGGCTGCCGGTTGTCGGCAAGCCGCGACCAACCGCTCCTTGCACGCACGATGTTTCGCCACCAGCGTGCTCTCATGCGCAGTCACTGCTTCCCCCTCGCGCTCGCTGCTTGCGCCACGCCGCCGCCCTCCGCGCCGATGCCTTCTGGTCCACCCGCCGCATGACCGGGCGTCTGCTGCAACGCCTCCGCTCCCTCGGCCCGGGCCTCATCCTGGCGTCCGCCGGCATCGGCGCGGGCGATGTTGTCGTCGCATCCGTCACCGGTATCAATTTCGGCACGACGCTCCTCTGGGCCGTCGCGCTCACCGCCGCGCTCAAGTTCGTCCTCACCGAAGCGCTCGCCCGTTGGCAACTCGCCACCGGGGAAACCATCACCCGTGCTTGGGTCACTCGCTTCCCGCGCTGGGTCTCCCTGCTCTTCGCCGCCTATCTCCTTTTCTGGACTTTTCTCGTCGGGGCCTCCCTCAGCAGCGCGTGTGGCATCGCCGGCGCGAGTCTGTTTCCCGCGCTGTCGGTCCCCTGGTGGGGCGCGATTCACGCCGCCTTCGCCGCCCTCCTCGTCGCGCTCAACCGCTACAGCCGTTTCCAAAAACTCATCAAGATCCTCGTGGCCATTATGGCAGCGTGCGTGCTGCTCTGCGCCTTTCTCGCCGCCCCGCCGCCCCTTGCTGTCCTCACGGGTCTCGTCTGGCCGCGCCTGCCCGCCAGCGGAGGCGGCGCCGCCTTGCTCGCCTTGCTCGGCGGGATTGGCGGCAGCGTCACCGTGATCTGCTACGCCTACTGGCTGCGAGCGGAAGGCTGGAGCGGCCCTACAAAACTTTCCGTCGTCCGCAGCGATGTCCGGCTCGCCTATGTGTTCACGGGCGCATTCGGCGTCGCCCTTTGCCTGATCGCCGCCGGCGTCCACGCCCACGACGCCGCCGGCCCGCGCATCGCTCTCGAGATCGCCGCGCGGCTCCGCGACGTCGCCGGCCCCGCCGCACGGTGGGTCTTCCTTCTGGGTTTTTGGGCCACCGTTTTCACCGCGATGCTGGGAGTGTGGCAGGGCGTGCCGTCCATCTACGTGGATCTCGTCGGTGCATGGCGCCAACAACCTCCAACCGCCGAAAACCGCCCCGCCTACCTCGGTGCCCTCGCCTGGCTCGCCGGTCCACCCCTCGTGCTCCTGTGGTTCAAACAGCCCGTTGCCATCGTCGTCGCATTCTCCATCGCCGGCGCATTCTTCATGCCCTTCCTCGCCGCTACCCTGCTCTACCTCAACAACCGCCGCACCTGGCTCGGCCCACTCGCCAACCGCCCACTCGGCAATCTCGGCCTGAGCCTCTGCCTTCTCACTTTCGGCCTCGTCTGCGCTCGTGAAATCATCTCCGCCTTTGCGAAATAGGTCGATCGGACCTTCGCGCCGCTTGATTTTTTCACCAGTCCGTTAAGATAGCGGACTCTTTTCGATTTTTCCTGCCACCTCTCCACGCTCAACGCTCCTCTCCCTCTCAACCTTCCAGCTCTTCCCATGTCCACCGCCACTCCTCAAAAATTCGAGTTCCAAGCCGAGATCAAACAGCTCCTCGATATCGTCATCCACTCGCTCTACACGGAGAAGGAAATCTTCGTCCGCGAGCTGGTCTCCAACGCGTCCGACGCCCTCGAAAAGCTCCGTCACACGCAGATCACTGAAAAGGAAATCTTCGACGACAAACTTGAGCTCGAGATCAACGTCACCACCGACGACAAAGCGAAGACCATCACGATCCAAGACTTCGGCATCGGCATGACTCGCGCCGAGCTCGTCGAAAATCTCGGCACCATCGCGCACTCTGGCTCCAAGCAATTCCTGAAAGCCATGGGCGAGGGCGGAGCCAAAAATTCCAACCTCATCGGCCAATTTGGCGTCGGCTTCTACTCCGCGTTCATGGTCGCGAAATCCGTCAAGGTCTACTCCCACTCTTGGCGCGGTGCCGAGCAGGGCCACGTCTGGTCCAGCGACGGCTCCGGTAGCTACGAAATCGAAGAATCCGACGGCCAACGCCGCGGTTCCAAAATCGTCATCGAACTGAAAGACGACTGCGCCGACTACGCCTCCGACTGGAAGATCAAGGAAATCGTCGAACGTTACAGCGCCTTCGTCTCGTTCCCGATCAATCTCAACGGCAAGCGCGTCAACACCGTTCAAGCCCTCTGGCTGCGTTCGAAAAACGAAATCAAAGACGAGGACTACACCGAGTTCTACAAATTCCAGTCCCACGCCCACGACGACCCGCGCCTCCGCCTCCACTTCAGCGCCGACGCCCCGCTCTCAATCAACGCCCTCCTCTTCGTCCCCAAGGATAACACCGAAAAGCTCGGCTTCTCCCGCCTCGAAGCCTCCGTCGCTCTCTACTGCCGCAAAGTTCTCATCGACTCAAAACCCAAGGACCTGCTCCCCGAGTGGCTGCGTTTCCTCAAGGGCGTCGTCGATAGCGAGGATCTCCCGCTCAACATCTCGCGCGAGACCATGCAGGACAAAGCCCTCATCGCGAAACTGAACACAGTTATCACGAAACGCTTGCTCAAATTCCTCGAGGAGGAAGCCAAGAATCGCGTCGATGCCTACAACGAATTCTACGCCGAATTCGGCATCTTCCTCAAAGAGGGCGCCGCGATGGACTACACGCACAAGGATTCCCTCGTAAAGCTCCTCCGTTTCGAATCCTCGCTCACCGAGAAGGGTAAGACCACCAGCCTCGCCGACTACGTCTCACGCATGGGCAGCGAGCAAAAAGAAATCTACTACCTCGTCGGCCCCAACCGCGCCGCCCTCGAAAGCGGTCCCTATCTCGAGGGCTTCAAGGCCCGCAACCTCGAGGTGGTCTTCTGCTACGAGCCCGTCGACGAATACGTCATGGGCAACGTCCGCGAATTCGACAGCAAGAAGCTCACCGCTGCCGATCACGCCGACGTCAAGCTGTCCGACATTCCCAAGCCCGAGGGCGCGCTCAGTGAAGACGACACGAAGAAACTCACCTCTTTTCTCAAAGAATCCCTCGGCGCCCGCGTCGAAGAAGTGAAGGCCAGCGACCGGCTCGTCGATTCGCCCGCCCTCGCCGTCAACGCCGATAAATTCATGTCTCCCCAAATGCGCCGCATGATGAAGGCCATGAAAAAAGACGGCGCCGACGAGCCCGTAAAGGTGAACCTCGAGATCAACCCGCGCTCCGCCGTCATGAAGCGTCTCTTCGAGACCCACACCACCGCGCCCGATCGCGCCAAGCTCGTCGCCGAGCAAATCCTCGACAACGCCCTGATCTCCGCCGGCCTGCTCGACGACGCAAACCCCATGGTCGCCCGACTCTACAAGCTCCTCGAGACCGCCTGAGTTTAGAAATCATTTCATATCTCAAATCCCTGGATTACATCTCTATGGCTCACTAGCCATACTTTTTCATTGCAGTATGGCTATCGAGCCATACTCATGTGGTCATCATGAAAATGACCATGCACATCGACGAGGATGTCTTGGATCGGGTGATGAAGATCACTGGAGCCAAGACCAAGACCGAGGCGGTTGAGATCGCCCTGAACGAGATGGCGCGCCGCCACAAAATGAAGGAGCTCTTCTCGGCCGGTCTCGGTCTGACCCCCGAGGAGTTGAAGAACTCCTTCGACCCCGCCTCCTACCCGGAGGAGCCCCAGCCCGTGATCCTGGTCGCCGAAGCTCAGGCACCCTATGGCCGACCTGATCCTGCCCGATAGCAACATCTACATCGGGGCGGCCCGAGCCGGTCGCGATCCTTTCCGTGAATTCGCGGAGGGGATCGACGACCGTGATTGGGAGTTCGCGACGTGCGGCATGATCGTGCTCGAGGTGTGCCGCGGCCAACGCGACCCGAACCTCCTCGCGCGCTACCGCGAGCGCTTCGCCGTGATGATCTTCATCCCGACGACGCAACAAATCTGGGACCGCGCCGCCCAACTCGCTTGGTCCCTCGACCGCCAGGGCCGGGTCTTGCCCGCACAGGATATCCTCATCGCCGCCCACGCCCTCCAAGCCGGTGCCACCGTCCTCACGCTCGACGCCCATTTCCAATCAATCCCCGGCCTGCGCGTCATCAACCGACTCGGCTAGTCCCGCGCCGCACGCACTATTTCTTCCGTCTGGCGCGGAAGTTTTGCCTTGGCCCTCGGAGCACGGCTTTCTTGTGTCATAACATGCGAATTCACCTCCGGCTCGTCGCCGTGTTTATCCTCCCGCTACTCGGCCTAAAAGCACAGGCTCCCGTCGACCGAGGGCCCACCCGCCTCCTCCGCTTTCCCGCCACCAACGGCCACGCCATTGTCTTCTCCTACGCGGGCCAACTCTACACCGTCGCCGCCGATGGCGGCACGGCCCGTCGTCTCACCGATGGTCCCGGCTACGCGATTTTTCCGCGCTTCTCCGCCGACGGCACCCAACTCGCGTTTACGGCACAATACGACGGCAACACCGAGGTCTACGTCATGCCCGCCACCGGCGGCGCCCCGAAACGCCTCACGACTTCCGCCACGCTCGACCGCGATGACCTCGCCGACCGGATGGGCCCCAACAATATCGTCTTCGGCTGGCGCAACACGACGCCCGAGGTTGTCTTCCGCTCCCGCGCTCGCTCGTTCAATCCCTTCATCGGCCATCTCAGCACCGTCGGCCTCGACGGCGACCTCCCCAGTCAAGTTCCGGTCCCCCGGGGCGGTTTCGTCTCGTATTCACCCGACGACACCAAGATCGCCTACAACCGAATCTTCCGCGAATTCCGCACGTGGAAACAATATCGCGGCGGCATGGCTGACGACATTTGGGTCTTCGACCTCAAGTCTGGCGCGCTCGAAAACATCACCGATAATCCCGCCCAAGATCTTTTCCCCATGTGGGCATCCAACGGAAAAATTTACTTCGTGTCCGAGCGCACGCCGCGCGCGAATCTCTTCAGCTACACCCTCGCCACCAAGCAGACCAAACAGCTCACGTCGTTCACCGATTTCGATATCAAGTTTCCCTCGCTCGATGGAAAAACCATCGTCTTCGAGCAAGCCGGCCAGATCTGGAAATTCGATCTCGCCACGGAGAAGTCAGCCGCTGTTCCGATCACCGTGCGCGAGGACCATGCCGGCACCCGCCTCACCGTAACCAACATTGCCCGCTCCGTCGCCGGCATCAGCCCGTCGCCCGATGGCCAACGCGTGACCGTCATCGCCCGCGGCGATGTCTTCACCGTCCCCGCCAAAGACGGCCCCACTCGCAACCTAACGCAGTCGCAGGGCGTGCATGACCGCGCCGCCTCTTGGTCGCCCGACGGCAAATGGATAGCTTATCTCTCCGACGCCACCGGCGAGTTCGAACTCTACGTCCGCCCGCAGGACGGCAAAGGCACCGCAACTCAACTTACCTCCAACAACGACACCTACCCTTTCTCGCCGGCTTGGTCGCCCGATTCGAAAAAGATTCTTTGGAGCGATCGCAAGCAACGTCTCCGCTACATCGACATCGAGTCCAAGGCCGTCACGACCGTCGCCGAGAATCCTGACGCGCCGATCACGCAATCCGCCTGGGCCCCCGATTCTAACTGGATCACCTACGTCAAATCGGAGCGCGGCACGCTCGCCAAGATTCAACTCTACGGCCTCGCCGATCAGCAGACGCTCAGCGTCACGGACGGCTCGTATGCCTCCACCGCCCCGAGCTTCAGTGAAGACGGCAAATGGCTCCTCTTCGCCTCCGCGCGCGACTTCCGCCCAATCTACTCCGATACCGAGTGGAACCACGCCTACCTCGACATGGAGCGCGTCTACCTCGTCGCCCTCGCCAAGGACACTCCCTCGCCCCTCGCCCCAAAGAGCGACGAGGTCGCCATCGCCAAAGATGAGGAAAAGAAATCCACCGAAAGCCCGACGGAAAAAGCCGACGCGACGAAATCCACGGAGAAACCCGTCGCCGCCGCGAAGAAACCCGCCGCCGTCACCGTCAAGGTCGACACCGACGGGCTCTCCGGACGAGTCATCAGTCTCCCCATCGCTCCGTCCAATTACGGTTCGATCTCCATGATCGGAGAAAAAATCTATTATCGTCGCGCTCCCGGCGGCCCGCAGGGCGGCGGAGGCGGAGGCGAGGGTTTCGGCGGCGGTGGCACGTCCCGCTCCACCGTCGCGCTCTACGACCTCAAAACCAAAAAAGAAACCGAGTTGGGAAATTTCGACGGCTTCCAAATTACCGCCAACGCCAAGAAAATGCTCATCCGCGCCGGCCGCGATTACTCGCTCATCGACCTCCCGACCGCGAAGGTCGACCTTAAGCCCGACGCCAAGATCGACCTCTCTGCGCTCGAAGTTCAGCTCGACCGCCCCGCCGAGTGGAAACAAATCTTCGACGAGAGCTGGCGCCAGATGCGCGACTTTTTCTACGCGCCCGATATGCACGGCGTCGATTGGCCCGCCCAGCGCAGCAAATATTCGGCTCTCCTGCCCTCCGTCGCGACGCGCAACGATCTCACCTATCTCATCGGCGAGATGATCTCCGAGCTACACATCGGCCACGCCTACGTTGGCGGCGGTGATCGCGTCGAGGCCCCGCGCATCAAGACCGGCCTCCTCGGCGCCGAGCTCTCCCGCGACCCCGCGAGCCGCGCTTACCGCATTGAAAAAATCCTCCCGGGCGAAAACTGGCAGACGAAAACGCGTTCTCCTCTCACCGAACTCGGGGTCAACGTCAGTGCCGGCGACTTCATTCTCGCCGTCGACGGCCGCCCCGTGCGCGACCTCGCCAACATCTACGCCGCTCTTGTCGGCACCGTCGGCAAACAAGTCGTGCTCCGCGTGAATTCCAAGCCCACCGACGAAGGCGCACGCGACATCACCGTCGTCCCCATCGCCGACGAATCCTCACTCTACTACGAGCAGTTCGTCGCCACTAACATCGCTTACGTCAGCAAAAAGACCGACGGCAAAGTCGGTTACCTCCACATCCCCGATATGGGTCCCGAAGGCTTGAATGAGTTCGTTCGTCGCTTCTATCCACAGCTTAACAAACAGGCGCTGATTGTCGACGTGCGCGGCAACGGTGGCGGCAACGTCTCGCCCATGATCATCGAACGCCTCCAACGCGAACTCACCTTGATCAACCTCCGCCGCGGCGGCACACCCAACGCCAATCCCGGCGGCCAACTCGTCGGTCCGAAAGTCACGCTCCTCAACGAATACTCCGCTTCCGACGGCGATTTGTTCCCTTACCGCTTCCGCGAAGCCGGCCTCGGCAAACTCGTCGGCAAACGCTCCTGGGGCGGCGTCGTCGGCATCTCCGGTTCGCTGCCGTTCACCGATGGTGGATCGCTCAACAAACCCGAATTCGCGCCCTACTCAAAAGACGGCAAGAACTGGATCATCGAAGGCCACGGCGTCGAGCCCGACATCGTCGTCGACAACGACCCTGCCCGCGAGTTTCGCGGCGAGGACCAACAGCTCGATAAAGGCATCGAGGTCATCCTCGAAGAACTCAAGACCAAGGGCCAAACGCTGCCGCCTCCACCGCCCTATCCGAACAAGCGCTAGCCTAGCGAGCCGCCACGGCGACGGGTTCATCCCTTCCGGCCGATCGTCATAGGTTCGCAGCCCGCCTCTCAAAAAGCATCACTCGAGCGCCAGCAGGAGTCCGCTCTCACTCTGCGGGCCCTCGCCACCGCCCGTCGGCGATCTTGTCCCCGTGAGCCCGCCGCATATTGCCCTCAACTGCCTGCGGACCCATCTCGGGCATTGACGCGGATTTTTCCTGATCGTTTCCTCACCTCTATGCCTGCCTCCGAGAACATCGATCCTAGGGCCAAGTATAAGCGCGTCATCCTGAAGCTTTCGGGTGAAGTCCTCCGCGGGGGAAAATCCGGCGACGCCATCGATGGCCCGACCCTCGAAAGGGTCTGCGCCCAAGTGAAGGAAATCCACGATCTCGGCGTCCAAGTCTGCGTCGTCATCGGCGGCGGTAATATTTTCCGCGGTCTCGCGGGTGAGCAGCGCGGCGTCGATCGCACGACGGGTGACTACATGGGCATGCTCGCGACCGTCATCAACGGCCTCGCCCTCATGGACCGCCTCGAAAAACTCGGCGTCAATACCCGCGTGCAGTCCGCGATCCCGATGAATCAGATCGCCGAGCCGTTCATTCTCCGCCGCGCCATCCGCCACCTCGAGAAAGGTCGCGTCGTCATCTTCGTCGCCGGCACCGGCAACCCCTACTTCTCCACGGACACCACCGCCGCTCTCCGCGCGAGCGAGATGCATGCCGACATCATTCTCAAGGCCACCAAAGTCGACGGCATCTACGACAAGGATCCGAAGAAATATCCCGACGCCGTCAAATACGACACCCTGACGTTCATCGAGGCCCTCAAACAACGCCTGAACGTCATGGACTCGACCGCGTTCTCCCTCTGCTTGGACAACAATGTCCCCATCCTCGTGTTCGACCTCAACGACGAGCACGCGATCCGCAAGGCCATCATCGGTGAAAAAATCGGCACGCTGGTGAAGAACTAAATTCAATCGCCCCACCGATTCCGGTCTCCCATCGAAATTCCAAAATCCCAAATCTAAAATCCATGTCCCACCCGATCCTCAACGACGCTCAGGCCAAGATGAAAAAAGCCGTGGACCACACCCTCCACGAATTCAGCTCCATCCACACCGGTAAGGCCACTCCGGCGATGATTGAGGGCGTCATGGTCGACGCCTACGGCTCGATGACGCCGCTCAAACAATGCGCCGCCATCTCCACGCCCGACGCCCGCCTCCTCCAAATCCAGCCGTGGGATGCCACGCTCACCAAAGCGATCCTCAAGGGTATCCAGGAAGCCAACCTCGGCTTTAACCCAATCCCCGACGGCAAAGTCATCCGCATTCCACTCCCCGAGATGAGCCGCGAGCGCCGCCAGGATTTCGTCAAGACGGCCCACCGCCTCGCTGAAGAAGGTCGCGTCCACGTCCGCAATGTCCGCCGCGACGCCATCGAAACGTCCAAGAAAGCCAAACTCCCCGAGGATGAATCGAAGCGCCTCGAAAAAGACATTCAGGCCGCCACCGACGCCGCGATCAAAAGTATCGGCGAGCACTTGGCGCACAAAGAAAAAGACCTCCTCACGGTCTAATCTCCGTCCTGGCGGAGCCTGCTGGCAGGCGATCTCACCGCTTGCGTTCGCTCCGTCCTCTGGGCTCTCCCAGCACCCTCCGTGTCCTCTGTGACCAAGCTCATCGCATCCGCCCCCCCCGCGCCCCAACGCGTCGTCGTCAAACTCGGCACCGGTGTCCTCACCACCGGTATCGGCCAGCTCGATACCGCGCGCATCGCCGCCGTCTGCGCTGAGATCGCCTCGCTCCGCGCCCGAGGCACGGAAATCATCGTCGTCTCCTCCGGTGCCGTCGGCCTCGGCATGGGTTCACTCGGTCTCCTCAAAAAACCGAAACAAATCGCCAAGAAACAAGCCTGCGCCGCCATCGGCCAATCTCGTCTCATGCAGACGTGGCAGGCTGGCTTCGCCCCCCACGGCCTCACCGTCGCTCAAGTGCTCCTCACCCACGACGATCTCCGCGTGCGCTCTCGCTACCTCGGCGTGAAGGAAACCCTGCGCCAACTCATCGCCTACGACACGATCCCGATCATCAACGAAAACGACACCGTGAGCGCCGCCGAGATCAAGTTCGGCGACAACGACACCCTCTCCGCCATGGTCGCCAGCCTCGTCGAGGCCCAGCACCTCGTGATCCTTTCCACGGCACCCGGCCTCATCGACATGAAAGGCACGAAACAAATCCTGCCCGTCGTCGAACGTATCACACCCGAGATCGAGGCGATGGCCGGCGGCACCACGGACGAAACCGCCACCGGCGGCATGATCTCGAAAATCACTGCCGCCAAACTCGCCACGAAAGGCGGCTGCGGCGTCTTCATCGCCAGCGGCAGTGAACCCAACATCCTCTCCCGTCTCTTCGCCGGTCGCGGCCCCGGCACGTTCTTCGTCCCCAGCGGTCTGCCGATGGAATCGAAAAAACGCTGGCTCGCCTATTTCCAGCGCCCCGCCGGCACGATCACGATTAACGAACGCGCGGTCCCCATTTTGCGCGACCACGGCCGCAGCCTCCTCGCCGTCGGCGTCACCGGATCATCCGGCGAATTCGCCGCCGGTGATATCGTCAACATCGCCGGACCCGACGGCACCGTGTTCGCCCGCGGCAAGTCTACCTTCGCCGCCGAGGAAATCCCCGCCATCGCCGAGCAACAGAGCGCAGCCGTCGCCGCCCTCTACCCCGCGCGCAAACGCCTCGAAGTCGTCCACCGCAACGACCTCGTGCTGCTCTGAAGAGCGCGCGACTGCGGCTTTCGGCCGTGAGGCCGGCGATACGCCCGCCATCCGTGCGCGCGGCGACTGACGTCCGCCCTTAAATTACCCGCGATGTCACCCCTGCGCATCGTCCGCCCTGAGCGGTCCCGATGGGCTTGGCGATAGTTGGCGACCAGCGGTGTCAGCGTTTCAGCGGCGGGGCGGCGGCTACGAAGCTGTCAGGCTGAGGCCGTTCACTGCGATGGCGGTGATTGCGGGCGTGGCTGTCACGGTCGCAGCCATGGCTGCGATCGGCGGAGTGGATTGGAGATCAGGGGTAATTATAGAGGTGGTGAGCGAGCGCCTCGGCGCTCGCCTGACCACCCGATGTCAACTGCTTGGCTCGCTTGGATCATTCCGGGCGTTGCGGCGGCGGAAAATCCTGAACATTAAAACCCCGTTGGCTTTACCCGCGTGCCGGCCGTTTTACGGGCGCGTCACTTCCACGACGGGTGCGGAGGCGTCGCCGGATGAATATTTCACGCTGATGCCGGAATAAGTAATCGTCTGGCCGACACTCATCGTGAAGGTCAGCTTGCGCCGGTCCGACTCGTCGATGGGCAGAACCTTGATGGGGCCGAGGCCGGACGCGATCGACGTGTCGATGTAATAGACGAGCGGACCTGCCTTGGTGATCGTCGCATCGAGGCCGAGCGCCCGGCGGCTTTCCACAATGACGGCGGTGGTCGCGCTGAGGGGCGCAATGACCATTTTCACCCCGCCGACGCTCTCGATCGCGCTCAGCGTGACCGAGGTCACGCCGGGCTTGGCGCACACGACCTGATTGTCGTCGAGCCAGCCGAGCTGCCAGCGCTCCCACGCAAGAAACTCAAGCGCCGATCCGGCCGTGTTGCCCATCAGACTGAAGTCACCGACGAACCGGTGCGTGCTGCCCGTGAACGCATAAAGGTCCACGAGCGACATGGAGTGGCCAATCTCGTGATTAAACCACGGTGCGCCCCAGCTGAGCAGATCGCGACCCGAGGTGGCGCCGTTCAGGAAAATTCTTCCGTTCGCGGTAACACCGTTGCCGACGCTCGCGCAGAAAGCCGGGCCGTTGGCGAACGCGGTAGCATCGGGGTTCGCCATCACGAGAAAGGCGTCAGCCGAGGAGAAATCCGCCCCCGCGGCCACCGCGAGATCGATCGCCTCCTGGATGTAGGCCTTGTGCAAGACGAAGGTCAGGCTCGACCAACCGTAGCCCGTCGACGGCTTGCTCATCCGCAGCCATTGCACCTGCGGGTCGAAGGTCACGTTGAGTTTCCCGTAGGACATCGCAGCGAAGTTTTGCGCAGCGGCCGGATTGACGAGACCGAAGACCGACTGGACCGTGCGCGTGGCCGCGGCATCGCTGAAATCAACAAAGATGACCTTGAAGCGCACGTTGCCCGTGGTCGCGAGCCGGTGCGTAAAACGAGGAAAGCCGAGCGCCACATCCGAGCGGCTCGACGTGTTGGTCAGCCGCGCCTCAAAGAGCGGATCGACCACCTCATACACTTCGACTAGCGCTTCGCCGGTGCCGCCGTCCGATCCGGAAACTTGCGCGGTGTAGCTCGTGCCGGCGTTCAGCGTCGCGAGCAGTGCGGCGTCCTTGCTACCCGCCGGGAGCGCGAAGGCCCCGACTTGGGTAAATGTCGTCGAAAGCCTGGAGGCCCAACTGTCGTTCGAAGTAACCAGAGTGTTGCTCGCGTCGAAAACCCGCAGCAACGGGTCGGCGAGGACGCCGGTGAGGCCGAATTGCGAGAGGCCCGGGCCGACCGCGCGGATGAGCACTTGCTTTTTCCCAGTGCCCGCCAGCGAAAAGCCCGCGATGAGAATATTGGCACCCGTGCCCACGAGATTGCGGGCAGAAAGATTGATCATGCGGGGCACGCTACCACCCGGCACATCGTAGGCTTCGACGAGCACGGTGCCCGCAGTGGCACCCGACACCAACGCCGAGAACGAACCATCGATGGTCTGCGTCAGCGCGGCGTCCTTCGATCCCGCCTCGAAACCAAAAGCCCCGACCGAGGTGAAGACCGTAGAGAGCGAAGTTGCCCAATCATTGTTACTGGCCACGGGAGCACTGCCCGTCGTGTAGAGGTCGAGTTTCGGATCGGCCATGCCCGGCAGGCCAAACTGGACGAGCGCAGGGCCGCCCGCGCGGACGAGAAAATTCTTTGAGCCACCACTCACTACACCACCCACAATCAGCGTCTGGCCGGCGACGAGCGAAGTGCGGACGGACAGGTTCGAGAGGCTCGATGCTTCCTTGTCGATGGCCGAGGCGCTGCCCGCGACCGCAAGCAACGCAGCCGAAGAAATGAGGGACCGCAGGGTCAATTGAAAGGACATCATAAAGTAAAAACTGACCGGAGGAATCCCTCACCATTGAATCAACGCGAGGGAGTGCTGGATCGTCCGTGAAAACTCCGGCGCCTCCGCGAGTAAACTGCTAACAGCCCCAGCCGCACGAAAATTCCTCCCAGATCCGGTCCCCCGAAAATCCAGTTTCCTATCAGCCGCCGCCCCAGAATCGGATTTTGGCCGTGACCGAAAGAAACCACCGGCATCCTGAGCAGAAACGTTTTACGAACGCTGTTTCTTAGGAACAATTTTCATCTGGTTTCAGCTTCCTTTGAGCAGAGGGTTCTGCTGGGTGGCGCAGAGCACACCCTTCCACAGGGCACCGTCGAGATCGATTTTGTTGCGGGCGGCTGTGGCGAGAGCGATGGGCACATGGGTGAAGAAGTTGTTCCAGTGGCCGATGACCATGCCGGTCTTTCCCGCAAATGCGGCATGCACCGCGTGCTCAGCGAGCAGGTAGCACAAGATGGCGTCGGACGAGTTTGCGGCAACGCTTCTGATGTGGTAACTCGGGTCGAAATATTTGACGGAGACCGGCCGCCCGGCCTTTTTAAACCGCTTTTCAATGGAGTCCTTGAGAAAAACACCGATGTCGTTCTTGAGCACGTTACCCGACGCGTCGCGCTGCTCAGGAACCCCTTTAAACAGCTCCTGTCCGGCACCTTCCGCCACTACGATGACGGCGTGGCGCTTTTGGGCGAGCCTTTGCTCGAGCGCATCAAAGAGTCCGCCTTCGCCATCGAGCGAAAAGCTGTTTTCAGGCACGAGGCAGAAATCGACCACCGAGTTGGCGAGCGTGGCGCCCGCGGCAATAAAGCCCGAGTCTCGGCCCATCAGCTTGACAATCGCCACACCACTGTCGGCTCCTTCCGCCTCGTTGTGGGCCGAAGTGATGATTTCTGAGGCGGTGCTGACGGCGGTTTCGTATCCAAATGTTTTTTCAACAAAACGAAGGTCGTTGTCGATGGTCTTGGGCACGCCGATGACGCTGATTTTGGCATTGCGGGCGGCTATTTCGTCGGCAATCGCGTTAGCACCTCGCAGCGTGCCGTCGCCGCCGATGCAGAAGAGCAGGTTGATCTTCATTGCTTCGAGCGTGTCGACCATGTCGGGAGCGGCCTGATTGCCACGAGAAGAGCTCAGTATGGTGCCGCCCCGTTTATGAATGTCGTCAACCAGCGAAGGGGAGAGCTCGAGCGGAGCGTGACCGTATTTTTTAACGAGTCCCTGGTATCCATACCGGAACCCGGAGATGTGGCGGATACCGTATTCGTAAAAGAGGACCGAAACGAGACCCTTGATCACATTGTTCAGGCCCGGGCATAAGCCGCCGCAGGTGACGATGCCGGCGCGTGCTGCCGCGGGATCGTGAAAAATCATCGAGCGCGGCCCGGCTTTCTGGAAGGCCGGCAGCACCGCGGATTTGTTAAGCAGGCTGCGGATGTTTTTCACCTGGCTCGCGAAAATGATCTCCTCATCGTCGCCCACAAAGTGGCGGTTCTTTACCGGGGAGGCTATCCGACACTCGCCGAGCGACGGAATGCGGAAATCGAAATTATCGGGGCTTTTCAGTACGTCTTCGTAAAGCATAGGGAGCTACTCGCGTGGTTTTAGTAAGTGATAATAATCTACAAAAATGAAGATACTGCTATAAAACTCAGAATAACCATCAAGATCCAAACTAGGCAAAAAGGGCCCGGTTTTGATGTTTAGTATTTTGCGTTAGCAAAGCCCAGAATGAGCCGAGCGGCACACGTCGGGCAAAGCCGATGGAGACCAAGCGGAGGGCCGGTCATAACCTCTTTCATTTTACGGCCGCGGAGAGGTGCGCCGGATGTCGGCCCGGCGCACACGCTCAGGCTCGAATTCCCCGGGGCGTATTATCACGTCATCAATCGCGCCAACCATCGGCGCGACATCTTCGGGACCGCAGGGACCCAGCTCGCATTCGAGTCCTGCCCTTTCGAGGCGCGCGCGAAGTCAGGTCTGATTCTGCACGCGTTTGTGATCATGGGCGACCGCGGCCACCTCGCGCTGGCAACGCGGACGAACGATCCTCGGCTCCCCGTACCATTTTTGATCCAAAACCAGCCAACCCCACCGGCTAGCCGGCCACTCCGACCAACGGATTCAAGCCGGATTCCCCAAAGCCGATTCTCGGGACTGGGTCTCATCACCGAGCAGAGGATTTTTTCAACGCGTTCAGCGGATCGTTCCAACCACACTCGCACGGGCCGGCTACACAGCTTCCTGTAACCAACGTCCCCACTCACCCGTGCCTTGGCCCGCAGCGCACAGAGTCCGTCGAGTCCTGCACCACACTACCCGCACCCGATTTTCTTTGCGCCGACCGCACCTTCTTGCGGCCATCTCTTCCCGCCTACATGGATTTTCCCCTCGACGCACCGCCCCCTCACACCTTCTCCGGTGTCCCGCCCATCGACTTCCGCGCGTCCCTCAACGACGAACAGTATCACGCCGTCACCGCCGAGCCCGGTCCGCTCCTCGTCCTCGCCGGCGCCGGTTCCGGCAAGACCCGGACCCTCACCTACCGCGTCGCCTACCTCCTTTCTCAGGGCGTCCGCCCCGGCGAAATCCTCCTCCTCACTTTCACCAACAAGGCCGCCAAGGAAATGCTCCACCGCGTGCACGAGCTCACCGGCTTCGAGCCGGCTCGTTTCTGGGGCGGCACGTTTCACAGCATCGGACATCGCTCCCTTCGCATGCACGGCGAAGCGATCGGCCTCCCGCGCACGTTTACGATCCTCGACGCCGAGGAGTCCGAAGGCATCCTGCGCGATGCCGTCGAGGCGTCCGACCGCACCTTTTTCAAGGACAAGACGCACCCCAAGGCGGGCCCGCTGCACTCTCTGCTCTCGATGGCGCGCAACACCCAGCTTCCGCTTGCCGAGACGATCACGCGTTTCTATCCCCAGCACGAAGCGATCATCGAACGCGTCCCGCTCTTCGCCAAAAAATACGCCGAGGCCAAACGCGCCGCCAACGTCCTCGACTACGACGACCTGCTCGAAAACTGGCTCGAACTCCTCCAAAAATCCGCGGCCACCCGCGAGTACTTCGTCCACCGTTTCCGCCACGTCCTCGTCGACGAGTATCAGGATACCAACGTCGTCCAATCCCAGATCGTCGATCTCATCGGCTCGCACCACCGCGTAATGGCCGTCGGCGACGATGCGCAATGCATTTACACATGGCGCGGAGCCAACGTCGAAAACATCCTCACGTTTCCCGACCGCCACCCCGGCACCGTCATCCACCGCATCGAGACCAACTACCGCTCGACGCCCCAGATCCTCGCCCTCGCCAACGGCGTCCTCCTCGCTCAGCCCAAGGGCCGCGCCTTCGAGAAAGAACTCCGCCCGCACCGCGCCAACTCCGAAAAACCCTACCTCGTACAGTCCATCGACGGACGTGAGCAGGCCCAATTTATCGTCCAACGCATCCGCGGCCTCATCGACGAGGGCTGTGCCCTCGCCGACATCGCCGTCCTCTACCGCGCGCACTTTCACGCCCTCGACATCCAGCTCGAGCTCTCGCGTCTCCAGATTCCGTATCAGATCACGAGCGGCGTCCGCTTCTTCGAACAAGCGCACATCCGCGACCTCATCGCGCTACTGCGTTTCGTTTACAACCCAGCCGACACCGCCGCTTGGAATCGCGTCGCCGTCCTCCTCCCGAAAGTCGGCGACAAGAACGCCCAGAAAATCCACGCCGCTGCCGCAGATCACGCGCGCCTGATGCAGAAAGATTTCCTCGAAGCGCTCGGCACCGATGACGTCGCCACCAAGGTTCCGAAGGACGCCAAGGAAGAATGGCCCCAGTTCATCGCCTCGCTCCAACAGGTCGGCGATGTCATGAAGAATATGAAACCGCACAACGCCGTCGAAATCGCGATCGACGGCTGGTATGGCGACTACCTCAAAGGTGCCTACTCGAATTACATCTCCCGTCTCGATGACCTAAAATCCATGATCGGTTTTGCGAGCCGCTACGACGACATGCACCAACTCCTCGTCGAGGTGATGCTCCTCAACAGCGAGACGAGCGACCGCTCCGCCAACCCCGATGCCGACGCCTTGCGGCTCACGACCGTGCACCAGTCCAAGGGACTCGAATACGCCGCCGTCTTCCTGATCGGCCTCGCCGACGGCATGTTCCCCATCCGTCGCTCCATCGAGGCAGGCGATGTCGAAGAAGAACGCCGCCTCTTCTACGTCGCCGTGACGCGCGCCCGCGACGAGCTCTACCTCTGTTACCCCAAAGTGAACACAAAAGGTGGCCCCGCGATGCTCCTCACCCCGAGCCGCTTTCTGACCGAACTCTCGCCGGATCTCTACCAGCCATTGAAGATCAAGCGGAGCTATGGGTGGTGAGAGCCGTTACGGCGAAACTGCGCACACCCTCACTCGCATAGTTTCGCCAACGCCGTGAGATGGGCGTCGTGGTGCTCGATTTCGACGCCATGCTCCCACGCGCATCCCGCGACGATGAGATCGCCCGCCGGCACAGTCAGACCGTTCGCTCGACTGCGACGCGCCAGCTCCATCGCCTTCTCCCAAACCGCTTCGTTCGTCGGCAACAGAATCACATCAGTTTCCAAAGCCTCCACCATCTTTCGCTCGGCCAAGCCGCGCACGCCGTGCCACAACTCGACGCGAACCATGTCGCACCACGCAGCCGCTCCCGAGCGAAGCAGTTCCTGCACGCGACGCCGTTTCTCTTCGTCACCATTGTGGCGTAACGCGTGAATCCAACTCGAAGTATCAATCAGTTTCATCCGTCAATTCAACGACCGCATTTTCTGGAGTTCTTCCGGCGTAATTAGGTCGCGAAAGGTCCCCAGTTTTTCTGCCAGTTTCGCCAGCCGCGCCCTGCGGTTAAATTCCGACACCGCACGTGCCACCGCCTCCGTCTTGATCGTGGTGTTTGCATGCTTCATAGCTTCTGCCAATTCTTCTTCAGGAAGGTCGATCGTAGTTTTCATCCATCCAAACTTGGCGGCATTGGATTCCAAATCAAGCGCGCTTTCCCGCCACCGCCCGCATCACGCGCAGCGTATTCCCGCCCCACAGCTTCGCCAAATCCGCCTCGCCCCACCCGCGCGCCACTAACGCGTGCGTGATGTTCGGACAGTCTGTCACGTCGCGCAGCCCCTCGAAGTCGCCACCGCCGCCGTCGAAATCACAGCCGATCCCCACGTGGTCGATGCCCATCACGGCCACGGCATGCTCAATGTGCCGAATGAAATCATCGAATGTCACCGGCGGGTTCGGATGCGCCACACACACGACAGCATAAGCTTGGTTTTCTGCCGCCAACGTTTCTGGTGAGAGCACGTGATCTTTGAACTGGATCAGCACCTCCGCGATCCCCGCCGTGCGGCCATTACCCGGCGCGTTCACGAGTGAGATCGGCAGCGCGTTGATGTGCAGCACGCCGCCGTTCGCCGCGAGCGCGCGCAGCAACTCGTCACCGACGTTGCGCGGATGATCCGCCACCGCTCGAGGGCCACTGTGCGACAGCACGACGGGCGCCCGCGATACCGCGAGCAGATCCCGCAGCGTCGCATCGCTCGCATGCGAGGCGTCGAGCACCATTCCGAGCCGGTTCGCTTCCGCCACGATCTCCCGACCGAGCGGACTCAATCCGCCCCATTCCGCGCCGCGGGGATCGGTCGACGCGTCGGCCACATCATTGTTGAGCATGTGCGTGAGCCCGAGCATCCGCACCCCGAGCGCATGAAATTTCGCCACATTGCCAGGATCGCGCCCCAGGGAGTAGGCATTTTCGATACTCAGATAGATCGCGCGCTTTCCCTCCGCCTTTAATCGCAGGCCATCATCGGCCGTCAGCGCTAACCCACACGCGGTGGCGTTCGCGGCCAGCACCGCATGCGTACGCTCAAAACAGCGCAGCGCCTGCTCGTGGGCGCAGCGCAGGCCCTCGGCGGTCCGCGCGAGTTGTCCCACGTAAACCGCGAACACCAACGCGTCGATCCCGCCCTCCCGCATGCGCGGCAGATCACACTGCGAGCGGTCCGTCGTGGCATCGTGCCGCGCGGCGAAGTCCCAACCCTCGCGCAGGAAGCTCGCCGTGGGTGTATCGCTATGCGTATCGATCGTGAAAAGGCGCTCGTGCAGGGCGGCCGACTGCGCAGCCGAAGCCGCGGCGGAGAGTGGGATCATCCCGTGAAGAAAAACTCGGGGCGCCCCGCGGGCAAACGCTTCTTTCCAACCCAGGACATCTCCGAGGTTGCACTGCGCAATTTCCACGGCTCTTTCTTCGGGAATACTCCATGTCCTCCCCCGTCGAAAACGTCGTCATCATCGGCACCGGTTGCGCCGGCCTTACCGCCGCCATCTACACCGCGCGCGCCAGCCTCAACCCCCTCGTCCTCGAGGGTCCCCTCCCTGGGGGCCAACTCACGACCACCAGCGAAGTGGAAAACTTCCCCGGCTTCCCCCATGGCGTCGACGGCTTCCAGTTGACGCAAAACATGCGCGAACAGGCCACGCGCTTCGGCACACGCTTTGAGTCAGCCTTGGTGGACAAGGTCGATTTCACCTCCATGCCTCGCAAATTATTTTCCGGCGACCGCGTGATTCTCGCAAAGACTGTCATCATCGCCACGGGTGCTTCGCCGCGGCTCACCGGCATCCCCGGCGAAAAGGAACTCTACGGCGGCAAGGGTGTGACCACCTGCGCGACCTGTGACGGCGCATTCTACCGCAAGATGGAGGTCGCCGTCCTCGGCGGCGGCGACAGCGCAGCGGAAGAGGCGCTCTTCCTCACCCGTTTCGCGAGCAAAGTCTATCTGGTCCACCGTCGCGATACACTGCGCGCCTCGAAGATCATGGCCGACCGCGCGGTCGCTCACGAAAAAATCCAGTGCGTGTGGGACAGCATTCCAGTCGAAGTCCTCGGCGTGCCCGAGGGTGCCGTCCGCGGCCTCCGCGTGAAGAACGTCAAGACCGGCGTCGAGACTGTGCTGCCCGTCAAAGGCATCTTCGTCGCCATCGGCCACATCCCCAACACCCGTCCCTTCTCCCCCCCACTCGACATCGATGAGGGCGGTTACTTCACACCCCAGCCCGGCTCGCAGGTACAGACCAACGTCCCCGGAGTCTACGTCGCGGGCGATTGCTCCGACCACGTTTACCGCCAGGCCATCACCGCTGCGGGCATGGGTTGCGCCGCCGCCATTGAGGCCGAGCGCTGGCTCGCCGAACACCACGCCTGAGTCCGCGCAGGGAGCGGCGGTTTCCCCACCTCAGTCGGTCGAAGCGCGCCCGCCCCATCACCGATGGCCACTGCGCATCTCGCCGAGCTGCACCGCTCGCTCGGCATCCCCGCCGACTACGGTGCCGCGCGCCACCTGCGCCCCTTCCGCGAAGCCGATACCGACCGTCTGATTCTGGTCGGCCACGATCCGACCGAAGGGAAGCCCGTACGTCTCGCACCCCGTGCCGCCGCCGCTTGGCGCCGGATGCGGGACGCCGCCGCGGCTGACCGCATCACCCTCCTCCCGCTCTCGGGCTTCCGTAGCGTGCGTCGCCAGACGCTGCTCATCCGCCGCAAACTCGCCGCCGGTCGCCCGCTCGACGACATTCTCCGCTACGTCGCAGCGCCTGGCTTCAGTGAACACCATACCGGACGCGCGATCGATATTGGCACTTCTGAAGACGTGAGCGTCGAAGAATCTTTCGCTCGCACGGCGGCGTTCCGCTGGCTCCGCCGCCGCGCCGGCGCGTTTGGTTTTACCATGACCTACCCGCGTCGGAATACCCACGGCATCGGCTACGAGCCCTGGCACTGGTGCTGGCGGCCTGAAACCACCCGGGGTCATGCAAGAGCGGGCAGGACGAGGATGCCGACACCCACCCTCGCGCCTACCTGAGAAAAAATTCGGACGCCGACCTGAGTTTTACCCGGAGCCAACAGGGTCGCCGATCAAGAGCTGGGCAAAAGAGCGTTGGGCTTGCCCACAAAAAAGGCGGCCGTAAATGACGGCCGCCTCAGTTCACAACGATAACAAGGCCTTAGAATTCGTAGCGCGCGCTGAGTAGCATTGACCAACGGGTCGCTGCCGGCTCACCACGGCCCAACGACGGATTGAACGATCCCGTCGGCAAAGTCGTGCTGACGTTGCTGTAAACGTATTGGTTCGCCACGCCGTCATACGCGGCAGCAGCAATACCTTCGCGTTTGATAAAAAACTGATTGCTGCCGCGAATCAGACCCCACTTTTCGTTGAGCAGATTGCCCAAGTTCAATACGTCCATTCCGAGGACGAGCTTGTGACGCCAAAACGGCAGTTTCACGTCCTGTTTGATCGAGAGGTCAAACTGGCTGACCGTCGGATAATTGTTCGATCCCGCCTCGACCGCCCGGCCTTCGGTGAGACCGAATTGATCGACGATCGCGAAAAAGCGGTCGCGGTCAGCCGGCGTCGCGAAACGCACGAGGGGGTCGCCACCGCGCCGAGGAATGTAGGCCAGATCGTTTTGGGTTTGGCTGTCGCCGTTCGTGTCTCCGGTAAACACAAAGCTGAAAGGATAGCCCGTGCGCAATTCGTAGAGCAGACCGACGCTGGTGCGGTAGCCCTTCGCCAATTCAAAATCTTTCGCGACATTCACCAGCACTTTGTTGCGGATTTCGAGCTCACTCCGATGTTTCTCCGCCACGTTGGTGTTAAAGACCGCGCGGTTATTCCAATTGGAGGCTGCCACTGACGAGGTACCGAAGAGCACTTCGTCAGCCTTGTTATGAACGTAGGCTGCTTTCCACGACCAGCCGCTGCGGGAGCGGGGTTTTTCAAACGAAAGCGACATCGTGTTCGTGCCTCCTTGATCGGTATTGCCGAGCTTGATCAAGCGGTTGGTGAAGGCCGTGCTCACCAGGCGCGTGCCGCTCGAATTTGCGGCAAACGCATTCCAATATAGCTGGCGACCATCGGGGCCGGTCCGCGTCGGGGCGAGGTTGATGTTCTGGTAGAACACATCCTGGTTGACCCACGTCTTCTCAAACTCGGCCACGATTTTAATGTTCCAGAGATCGATGCCGCGCTCGAAGGCGATGTTGGCCTTGTAGCGGGAGGGCAGCTCAAAATCTGGGTCGAGGAACGCCACGGTCTGAGCCGGCGGCACGCTCGCCGTCGAGACCTGCGTGTCCGGATTGGCGGAGACACGCGGAGCCTGCCCACCCGGTGTCGTCCCCGCCGTGAACGTGCGGAAATTACTTCCGGTGTTGGAGTAGCTGTTCGAAATCCAAACGCGGGGTGCGCGGCCATAAAACAATCCGATACCGCCGCGCACTACGGCGCGGGTGTCTCCGCCAGCGCGATAGTTGAAGCCGAACCGCGGTTGGAAAACCTTCACGCCGTCGTAGGTGTGGTCGTTGCGCACGCCAAACGTGTTGAGGAGCGTCTGATTGAACGGCACCGCATCAGGCAGCATGGGCATATCGACCCGGAAGCCGACGTTCATGGTGAGGTTGGAGTTAAATCGCCAAACGTCGTTCACGAAGAGCCCCGCATTGGCCTCGCTGAACCGCGCGGCGGGTTCCACCCCGGGGTTGATCTGGTTGTAGGTGTATTGACGATAGTTGACAGTGCCGTCGTTGCGCGCTGCGACCGCCAGAAACTCCGCGAGACTGTTGAAATCATAACTGCCATTGGCATTTTGGACGAATAGATTGTAAATGTCGGCCATATCGAACTGAAAGCCCGCTTGGAGCGTGTGGCGGTCGCCTAGTTCGTAGGACGCGAAAAGCTCGGTCGTATCCGTCGCGACGTCGAGAACGTTGGCATGGCGGCTGATCTGCGTGCCGAAGTTCACAAATGAAGTATTCGATGATCCGGGCACGGGCACGTTGCGCACCTGGACGCCCGGCTGCCGCGTGTTATTCTTCGGTTCCGAGTGATATTTGCTGCGCGAAACTGAGAGTTCCGTGTTCAGGCGATCACTCCAGCGGCTGACCAACTGGCCGATATACGACGTGTTCTTGACGTTTTGCTGATACCAGTAGGAAGAGAGCGAGATATTGTTCTCGCTGATACCCGTACCGAAGCCCTCGAACGTGGGGCGACTCGATTCCACGGTGGTGTAGCGGAAGGTGGCGCGATGGTTGGCATTGATCACGGCGTCCGCCTTGATAAGAAAATTATCGTCCGTAAGTTTGTTCGCAGAAGGCGGCTCTGCGGTCCCGGGCTTAAAGCCGAGGGCCTGTGCCGCGTTGATGATCTGCGTGGTCGTAGCCGCATCGAGGCGCGCTACCGGAGACGGGGCTACGCGATCCTCGTCCACCTTTTCGTAGGACGTGTAGAAAAAAAGGCGTTTCGGAATGATCGGGCCACCGAGGGTGCCACCCATGGTTTTTTCTTTGAAATTGGGCAACGGAAACGATCGGCCATCGAGCTCGCCAGCGACCAGACTTTCGTCGCGGTAGGTGAAATACGCGGTGCCGTGAAATTTATTGCCGCCGCTCTTCGTGATGGCATTGATCTGCGCACCCACGAAGCCGGCGTTGCGTGCGTTGTAGGGTGCCGTGCTCACGGAGAGCGCTTCGAGGGAGTCCATCGGGACCACGTTGCGCTCGGCAGCGGTGTTATTCGCATTCAGGCCGAAAGGATCGGAAGCGCTCACCCCGTCGACTTGGATACTGTTAAAACGGTTGCTCATGCCGTTGACCGAGATCGCACGATCTTGGGGGTCGCGATTGTAACTGATGCGCGGATCGAGACGGGCTAGCCCGTTGATCGAGCGGTCACCAACGGGAAGGTTGCGAATGTCCGCACTCGTCAAATACGAGCCGGAGCCCGTCTGGTTCGGGTCGAAGAGGTTGTCCGCAGCAGCGGCAGTGACCTGAAACGCCTCCAAGGTGACGACCTGACCCGCCTTCTGGCGCAAGGTCACGTCCGCCCCGTTATCGATGTCCAACTCAACGTCACGCTGTTCCAACCGGATAGAGCCCGGCAGTGTTGTCGCCACCGTGTAAGGTCCGCCGGGACGCAGCCCGCGCAACGTAAACCGACCGTCGGCCCGGGTAATCGCTTCGTAGCTGGAGCCCGTCGGCTCGTGCGTCACCGAAACACGCGAATTCGGCACCGGCTGGCCCCCGTCGTTCATCACTGTGCCGTTAATTGACGAGGTTGTGATGGACTGACCATGCAAGCAACTCACGGCGACGAGACCGAGGGCGAAAATCGCGCCCAGCAGTCGTTTCATAGTGATCGGTAGTTTCATAATCGGTGATCGGTTTGTTCGAGCTGACCTGCCCCGCGCTCGAGGCGAAGCCCTGTGTTTGGTTCAATGCTTAAAGAACACTTCTCAAAAAACTCCGTCAAGCCCCGACCCGAGGCCCCCGAAAACGTCGCGAAATCGTTACACTCTGCTGTCCGACTACACCCGCGCTCCGGTTCCCAGTCGATATCGCGTCGATCGCACGCCGCAGATCGCTGCTTCGCTCAATTTGCGCGGACCGGCTGGGCAAACGGCGTGGCTCCACTCAGCGTTCCCTTGGCATGTTCCGAGGGAGGACCGCGGCATCCCTCCCCTTGAAACAAAATATCCCATGAATCACCACTCCGCCTCCACCCCTGTTTTGTGCCTTCCTTTCCGTCCATGTCCTCGCCGCCCCCCCGAACGAACCAGCGCCTCCCGCACCGCCGCCGCGCCAAACGCGTCCGTCGTTTCCACGCCGGCGATGCATCCACTTTCCTGGAAATCAGGACCGGCCACCGCTAAAAAATCTTCGGCCGCACCGTCTCGCTCCTGCGCAATCGCGATGACTCAGAGGCAATTACCGAGGACACCTTCATCCGCGCGCACCGATGGGCTCGCCATATTTTGGAGCTACCCCTCGCTGGCGACCTCGGTTTTAATAGCTTCTCAAGCACCGGCCTGAACTGGCCCGCAACATCCGTTCGGCCATCGCCGACCCGACGCGTGGCTACGGCAAAACTACGCTCGCCATCCCGTCGCGCCAACCACTCACCCGCATCAGGGAGGTCTTGACCTCACTCCGCTCGCTCAGCCCTCCGCACCAGGGCCGAAACATTTTCCGTGCGCTTCCGGCCCGCCGTCGCCTATGTCCTACCCGCCATGCCCGCCGCCTCGCCCGATCTTGCCGCGCTCTTGAAGCGCACCTTCGGCTACTCGACATTTCGCCCACTCCAACGCGACATCATCGACGCCACCCTCGCGGGCAAAGACGTGTTCGCGCTCCTCCCCACCGGCGGCGGAAAATCACTCTGTTTCCAACTCCCCGCCCTCGCCCGCCCCGGTCTCACCGTCGTCGTCTCCCCTTTGATCGCCTTGATGAAAGATCAGGTCGACCAGCTTCAAGCCAGTGGTGTCGCCGCCACGTTTCTCAACTCTACGCTCAGCGAAAAGGAAGCCCGCGCGCGGCTCTCCGGCCTCCACCGCGGTCACTACAAGCTCCTCTACGCCGCCCCCGAGCGCCTCATGCTCGACGGCTGGGTCGAGAACTTAAAAACGTGGAATGTCACCTGCATCGCCATCGACGAGGCCCACTGCGTCTCCGAATGGGGCCACGATTTCCGCCCAGAATATCGCCAACTCGCCACACTCCGCACGGCTCTCCCCGGCATCCCCATGATGGCGCTCACCGCCACCGCCACCGGCCGCGTCCGCACCGACATCATCAAGCACTTGAAGCTCCACAATCCGCAGACCTTCGTGGCCAGCTTCAACCGCCCGAACCTCACCTACCGCGTCATCCCGAAGGATCAGCCCGCGAAACAAATCATCGATTTCGTCCGCAAACGCGAACACGAGAGCGGCATCATTTATTGCGCGAGCCGCGCCACCGCCGAACGCGTCGCCGAATCCCTCGCCGGCCGCGGTTTCTCCGCCCGCGCCTACCACGCCGGCCTCACCGCCACCGAACGCGGCGAAAATCAGGAGCAGTTTCTCCGCGACGATACGCGGATCATCTGCGCGACCATCGCCTTCGGCATGGGTATTAACAAACCCAATGTCCGCTGGGTCATTCACCACGACCTTCCCAAAAATATCGAGGGCTACTATCAGGAAACCGGTCGTGCCGGACGCGACGGCCTCCCCGGCGATTGCCTGCTCCTCTTCAGCGGCGGCGACATCGCGAAGCAGACGCACTTCCTCGATGAAATCACCAATAAACAGGAGCAGGACATTGCCCGCGCCCAGCTTCGGCAGATCGTCCACTACGCCGAGAGCGCCGGCTGCCGCCGCGTCGAACTCCTCGCCTACTTCGGCGAAAAATTCCCGGTTGATAACTGCGCCGCCTGCGACAACTGCTCCGAGCCCCGCGAGACCTACGACGGCACGCTCGTCGCGCAAAAATTCCTCTCCTGCGTTTTCCGCATCCGTCAAAACAGCCGCTTCGGCGTGGGCCTGAATCACGTCATCGAGGTCCTCGTCGGCGCCGACACCGAAAAGATCACCCGGTGGGGTCACCAGCAGCTTTCCACTTACGGGATCGGCAAAGATCTGCCGCGGCCCGCCTGGGCCTCCGTCGGCCGCGAGCTCATCCGCCTCGGCTACATCGGCATCGACGAGGGCGAATACGCCACCCTCAACGTCAGCGAATCTGGCATGGCCGTCCTCCGCGCCCGCACCCCCATCACCCTCACGAAGACCCTCGACCTCCCCAAAGCCAAACGCGTCACCCGCCGCGAGGGCGATGTCGAGTGCGACGAAATCCTCTTCGAGCGACTCCGCACGCTGCGCCGTAAACTCGCCGATGAACGCAGCGTGCCCGCGTATGTTATTTTTGGCGACACCACCCTTCGCGCAATGGCGCGCAGTTACCCCGACCGCGTCGAACGCATGGAAGGCCTCCCCGGCATGGGCGAAAAGAAACGCGCCGAATTCGGTGAATTTTTCGCCAACGAAATCTTCCTCTTCCTCCGGACGAATTCAAAGCAGGCCTTCGACTAGGCCGGGATCGCCCACCCGGGGCCTGGCGATCATCTCCGTCGGCTTTTACTCTTACAAAAAATCTGCCCGCGTGTTCTGTAGCCGATCTGCGATTTACAGCACCAGACCATGACACTCACTCCCCGCCCCTGTTTCTGACCTCGGTCTCACGATCATTCCACCCCCTGCCACGTCCTATGCCCACCTCCCGAAAAAACCTGTCACGCCTCGCCTTCGCAACGCTCGGCGCCCTCTGTCTGCTCGGCCTCCCGCATCTCCGCGCCCAAACCGCCCCTCCGGCGTCCATCGCCCAGCCCACCCCCGCCGCCACGGGTCCGGACGAAGCCGTGCGGCTCACTCCTTTCGTGGTCTCTGAGTCCGAGGACCGCGGATACGCCGCGACCAGCACCCTCGCCGGCACGCGCCTGCGCACCGATCTCCGCGACGTCGGCGCCGCCATCTCCGTCGTGACTTCGCAGTTCATGATCGACACCGGTTCAACCAACCTCCGCGACATCCTCATTTACACCACCAACACCGAGGCCGGCGGCTTCGAGGGCAACTTCTCCGGCGTCAGCACCGGCAACGGTTTCTCCAGCGCCGAGGGCACGCTCCAAAGCCCCAGCGGCGCCACCCGCGTGCGCGGTCTCTCCGGCGCCGATCTCACCCGCGATTTCTTCCTGACGAATATTCCGATGGATTCCTACAACACGGAGCGCGTCGACATCTCGCGCGGCGCCAACGCCATCCTCTTCGGCCTCGGCAGCCCCGCCGGTATCATCAACAACCAGCTCAAAGCCGCAAATCTCCAGAAGAATTCCCTCAAGTTCGAGCAAACCATCGGACGTTTCGACTCCCACCGCGAAGTCCTCGACCTGAACCAATCCATCGCCCGGGGACTCCTCGGCGTCCGCGTGATCGCGCTCAATAAAAAGGAAGGCTACCGCCAGCAACCCGCTTTCGAAGAGGACCGCCGCGTGTTCGCTTCCTTCAAATTCGAGCCGCGTCTCATCAAGACCGGTCTCACCCAGCTGCAGGTCAACTACGAGGGCGGCACCCAAAACTCCAACCGCCCCCGCCCCAATCCGCCGCACGATGGCATCTCCGCGTGGTTTAACATTCTCAATAAGATCGCCCTCGATCCCACCACGCCCGGCAACGTCACCAACAATCCTTTCCTCAACGCCCAGCTCGGCTCGCCCGGTCGCTGGTTCGGCGCCGTCGGAGCCGTCTTCACTGATCCCGCTTCCTCCGTGCAGGGCGGCAACGGCGTCCCTGCCTTCATGCGCAGCGGCGGCGGCACGCCAAATACCCAATGGTATGCAATCGGCAGTTACACCGCGCAGGGCAACAATCCCCTCTTTTTCCTCAACCAGCAGTTCGCTCCTGCTGGCGCGGCCTACCGAGGCCTGTGGCGTTACCAGGAGCTGCGCGATCCCTCGATTTTTAATTTCTACGACCAACTCCTCGACGGCCCCAACAAACGCGAAGGGGCCGACTTCCGCGCGCTCAACGCCACGCTCCGCCAAACGTTTCTCCGCGACCTCGTCGGCTTCGAGGTCTCCTATGATCGGCAGTCCCATCATCGCGACAACCTCGGCATGTTCGGCTTCGACGCCTACACGATCTACGTCGACATGAACACCAAGCTCGTCGACGGAAAACCCAACGCCAACTTCGGCCGCCCTTTCGTCTCGTCTGATTCCATCGGCAATAACCTCGTCGATGCCACCCGCGACGCCCTCCGCAGCACCGCCTACGCGACGCTCGATCTCCGCCAAAAATCCGGCCTGCTCCGCCACCTCGGCAAACACGTCTTCACCGGTTCCTACACCGATCAGAGCGTGGAGAACTTCAGCCGCAGCATTTCCGGCTACTCCTACGGCCTCGAGCTGAACGCCTACGCCAACAACCCCAACACCACCACCTACCCCGGCTACGCCGGCATCCACTACCTCGGCAGCTCGCTCGCCGGCGCCACCTCCGCCGCCAACGCCCACATCTCCGGTATCACCGCCGTTCATACGCCCGCTGCCTCCGGCACCGCCCTCCTCTTCGATAGCCGCATCAACCAGTGGGTCTACGCGCCCGTCACCACGCTCAGCGCCGGTGAACGCGACCTCAGCAAACTCTACAATGGCGCTTCAAAAAATTCGAATAAGACCAAGAGCCAGTCCTTCGTCTGGCAGAGCTATTTGTTCAGCGACAAACTCGTCGGCCTCGTCGGCTGGCGCCACGACGAGTTCGCTCTCCGCGACGCCGGTCCCGCCCGCCAAGCGTCCCTCACCGGCGAAACCGATCCCTACAATCCGCTCTGGGTCCTCCCCGCCACGCCCACCATTTTTGCCGAAGACGAAACGCTCAGCTGGAGCGCCGTCCTCCACGCCCCACAGTTTGTGAAACGCGTCCTCCCGCGCGGCACCGACTTCACCCTCGCCTACAACGAATCCCGCAACTTCCGCCCCAACTCCGCCCTCGCCGATGTCTACGGCCGCCCTTTCAGTCCGCCCGCCGGCCAGACCAAAGACCTCGGCGTCACGCTCTCCGTCCTCGACCAAAAACTCACGTTGCGCGTCAACCGCTACCGCACCACGCAATCGAACGACGCCTCGACTTTCTACAATACCTTCTGGCCCGGCAACGACACCGTCCGCGCGATGAACGGTCTGCGCGGCACCCAAGTAAATGAGTCACTCATCAACAAGTGGTTTGGCTTCACCCCCGGTGATTCCCGCTACCTCTCACCTCGCGCGAGTCTCACCGATCCCGCGCAAGCCAACAACCTGAACCCCGTCCTCACTCCCGCCGAGACCACCGCGCGCAACCTCTGGTTCACCCAGCGCACTGCCGCCGAGTGGCTCCGCCCCGTCGATCCCGTGCTCGCGCAGACGTGGGCCTTCACCCAGCCCGTCGCCGGCGGCAATTGGACGGCCACCCGTCCGCCCAACGTCGGCAACGTCGCCGATACCGTCTCCGAGGGCTGGGAATTTGAAGGCACGCTCAACCCCGCGAAGAACTGGCGCATCTCGTTCAACGCCGCGATGCAGGAAGCGAAAAAGACCAACGTCGGCGCCGACTTCGCGGATTTCGTGAAGAAAAATCTCCCGCTCTGGACCGACGGCGACGGCATCCAAGCCACGAATACACGCGCGATGAACGGCTTTGAGGACATCCCTTACTTCGGCGGCTTCGGCAGCCAGCTCGGCGTGCTCGCCATCAATAATATGTATGTCCCCTACCTCAACGCGCTCGCCGCCGACGGCTCGCCCGTCCAAGAGCTCCGCCGCTGGCGCTTCAACGTCGTCAACAATTACGACTTCCGCTCCGGCCCGCTCAAAGGATTCAGCGTCGGCGGCGCCGTCCGCTGGCAGGACAAGGTCGCGACCGGTTTCCCCGTCAAGAAAAACGCCATCGGCGTCTGGGTCTACGATGTGACGCGGCCCTACTACGGCAGCGACGAAATCAACTACGACGCCTGGTTCCGCTACAGCCGAAAGATCCTCAAGGACCGCATCAAGTGGAGCGTGCAGCTCAACGTCCGCGACCTCTTCGGCCCCGGCGAGCTGATCGCGGTCACGTCCCAGCCCAACGGCCAAACCGCCAGCGCCCGCATCCCCCAACCCGACAAGTGGACGCTCACGAACTCCTTCGAGTTCTGAGTGCCCTTCGTCGCGGCTGAACGTCGGGCTTCTCGGGTGTCAGAACCTCCACTCCGCTCCCGCAAACGCCCCCCAGCCCAGCGCCGGGTAACCGTTCACTTCCTCGTAGTTTTC
>Ga0209550_10000235_pt1 | contig 49718 bp, 34 predicted proteins | sample LauGreSuBDMM15SN_2_FD_187567 | JGI IMG/M metagenome (GOLD analysis project Ga0209550, IMG submission 187567) | Freshwater lake microbial communities from Lake Michigan, USA - Su13.BD.MM15.SN (SPAdes) (version 5) | ecosystem: Environmental > Aquatic > Freshwater > Lake | place: Lake Michigan...
GGAAAAGGTAGAATTTAGGGAAACACTTGAAATTGAACCTCAGATAGAAATATTGGCACCCACAGAAACCAGCGAAAGTACCTTCATTGTAGGAGCAGGATTGTCAGAAGCCCTGGGTGAAAATATGGATCATACTGAACCCTATGATCCTACGCTTGATTTATCATCATTTGAGCAACCTGTTCTGCCGCTATTATATGATTATACAGATCAGCAGGTTGAAATTGACAGGGAAGAACTGGAAGCCCATAAGGATCAGATTATTGAAACGCTGTTACATTATAAAATAGAGATTACTAAAATCAGAGCGACGGTAGGTCCTACCGTTACGCTGTATGAGATTATTCCTGCTCCAGGCGTTCGTATTTCAAAAATTAAGAATTTGGAAGATGACATAGCATTGAGTTTATCAGCGCTGGGTATCCGCATTATCGCACCCATTCCGGGGAAAGGAACCATAGGTATAGAAGTGCCAAATAAGAAAAAGCAAATGGTTTCGATGAAAGAAGTTTTAGCGTCTGATAAATTTAAACGAGCTAAAATGGATCTTCCGATTGCTTTGGGAAAGACCATTAGCAATGAAGTTTTTGTAGTTGATTTGGCAAAAATGCCTCACTTATTGGTAGCTGGTGCAACAGGTCAGGGTAAGTCGGTGGGAATAAATTCCATCCTCATGTCTCTTTTATACAAGAAGCACCCCTCTCAGGTAAAACTAGTTTTAATAGATCCTAAAAAAGTAGAATTATTCCCTTATTCTCAATTGGAACATCATTTTCTTGCTTTTTTACCTAATCAGGATGAACCTATTATCACTGATACCGCTAAGGTAATTTATACACTGAATTCGCTTTGTATAGAAATGGATAACAGGTATGATTTGCTTAAAAAGGCGAGTGTAAGAAATATAAGGGAGTATAACGAAAAATTTGTTCAGCGTAAACTTAACCCTTTAAAAGGTCACCGCTTTTTGCCTTTTATTGTTTTAGTTATCGATGAATTTGCTGATTTAATTATGACGGCAGGCAAGGAAGTGGAAATACCTATTGGTCGTTTGGCACAACTTGCCCGTGCCGTGGGTATTCACCTTATCATTGCTACACAAAGACCGTCTGTAAATATCATAACGGGCGTAATTAAAGCTAACTTCCCGGCAAGAATCGCCTATAAGGTTACCTCTAAGATTGACTCAAGAACGATTCTCGATACAGGTGGAGCGGAACAACTGATAGGAAGGGGCGATATGTTGCTTTCTGTAGGAGGTGAGATGGTTCGTTTACAAGGTGCCTTTATTGATACACCTGAAGTAGAAAAGGTTATTGAATTTATAGCCGCACAACAGGGTTATCCGGAACCTTATTTTTTACCTGAATTTCAAGGTGATGATCCGGAAAATGCTCGTGCCGATCTAAAATATACCGATTTAGATGATATGCTTGAAGATGCTGCAAGATTAATTGTAAGTAATAAACAAGGTTCTACCTCAATGATTCAACGTCGTCTAAGATTGGGGTATAATAGAGCTGGAAGAATAATGGATCAGTTAGAATCTTTAGGTATCGTTGGGGCGGCAGATGGAAGTAAACCCAGAGAGGTATTAATCTATGATGAGCAGGAATTAGAAAGGTATTTAACAGATTTAAGGTCAAAAAGATAATGTTGAATTGACTTATTGTATAAAATGATTTATATTTAAAACAAAAAGGTATGGAACCAATCATGGTTTATTTTGAGAGTATTCCATCTCGGGATCGTTCGTTAATACTTGCCGGTGGAATTGCTTTTTTTTGGCTGATGGAGACAGCGTTTCCTTTATTTAAGTTTTCTTATAAAAAATGGAAACACGCAGCAATTAATGTATTTTTTACATTTACAACCATTATTGTAAATTTTGCCCTAGCTTTTTTGTTGCTACAAACAAGTCGATGGACTCAAGACAATCAGTGGGGCTTGTTAACCTTTATTGATAGTATACCTTTGATTTTTTATGCCTTAGTAGGCTTAATGGGACTTGATCTTATCAGTGCCTATTTAATACATTGGCTCGAACATAAAGTTCGCTTTATGTGGCGATTTCATCTCATACATCATACTGATGTTCATGTAGATACTACAACAGCAAACAGACACCATCCGGGGGAGAGTATATTTAGATTTGTTTTTACCTCATTAGCGGTATTTATCCTGGGAGCACCTGTTTGGTTAATAATGTTGTATCAGGCTTTGTCTGTTGTACTTTCACAATTTAATCATGCGAATATTAGTCTTCCTGACAGGTTGGATAAGTTTTTTAGTTTGGTCTTAGTAACGCCAAATATGCATCACGTTCACCACCATTACGTTTTGCCTCAAACAGATACAAATTATGGAAATATTTTTTCTATATGGGACAGAGTGTTTGGAACTTTCAGTTACATGAAGCAAGAAGATATTAAATACGGTATAGATACGCATTTAGACGAGAGTGAGCATTCTAAGATTTCAAAAATGCTTAAAATTCCTTTTGAACCATACAGGAAGCCCGTCGGTGGGAAGTTTTCATCTCCTGAGAAATAGTTAAAAAAGAAAGAGGCCGTCTAAAAAGCCAGGATGCATTAGAATTGAAGCCGCCATGGGCCTAATGGTCAATAGACATGTGACCCTAAAGGGGTCGGGCATGAAAATGAGCTTTTGGGGAAAATCTCAAAATCTTGTAAATCCTGATTCAAAACCGATTGTTAGTGGTCAATTTCCCCCATATAACCAATCGTAAAAAATAAACTATCCATCGGGCATAATCTTAGAAAATCCCAAAGATTTACCTAATTTAAAATATTAAAATAATGCTATTAGCCCAATGTATAAAGTAGCATAAAAATAGAGGCTACCTTTTTAGATAGCCTCTTTCTTTTTTAGGTTAAGCTATTTCCGGTGTGGTTAATTTGGACAGAGAATCTGCAATGTCTGCGGCAGTAACCTCATGTTTAACCAGTTTATTGGCAAAATAATCTTCATACGATTGCATATCAAAATGTCCATGACCGCACAAGTTGAATAAAATCGTTTTTGATTCCCCTGAAATTTTTGCTGCGATAGCTTCTTGAATCACGGTGGCTATGGCATGAGATGCTTCAGGTGCTGGAATAATACCTTCTGCTTTGGCAAACAAAACACCAGCCTGGAAACACTCCAATTGGTCATGAGACCTAGCCTCAATGAGTTTATCTTTAAGCAATTGGCTTACGATGACTCCGGCTCCATGGTAGCGCAACCCACCAGCATGAATGGGAGCGGGAACGAAATTATGTCCTAAAGTGTACATAGGAAGAAGGGGTGTCATGCCTACGGTATCACCAAAATCGTACCGAAAAACGCCACGCGTTAACTTCGGGCAGCTGGCTGGTTCGGAGGCAATACAACGAATATGCTTCCCTTCCTCCAAATTTAAACGAAGGAAGGGAAAGGAAATTCCGGCAAAATTAGAGCCTCCACCAAAAGGGGCCACTACGATATCTGGCATATCACCTGCCAATTCCATTTGTTTTACTGCTTCTTGTCCAATAATCGTTTGGTGCATTAAAACATGATTCAAAACACTGCCTAAAGCATATTTTGTGTGCTCATCAGAGGCCGCTCTTTCAATGGCTTCCGAAATGGCAATCCCTAAACTACCCGGAGAATTAGGGTCCATATCTAAAATACTGCGGCCTGCCTGGGTATGGTTCGTAGGAGATGAATATACTTTGGCGCCCCAGGTATTCATCATTAATTTCCGATAAGGTTTACTGTCGTAGCTTACTTTGACCATGTAAACCTCACATTCAATACCAAAGTGCTGGCATGCAAAGGATAGGGCAGAACCCCACTGACCTGCACCAGTTTCGGTAGTGATTCTTTTTACGCCTTCCTGCTTGTTATAATAGGCCTGGGGAATGGCTGTATTGGGTTTGTGAGAACCAGCAGGACTCACTCCCTCGTATTTATAATAAATTTTTGCGGGCGTGTCTAATGCTTTTTCCAATTCATAGGCTCTGTAAAGAGGCGACGGACGCCAGATAGCATACAAATCTCTTACCTCATCGGGTATTTCCACCCATTTTTCACTGGTAACTTCCTGTTTTATAAGTTCCATAGGGAACAAAGGGGCTAATGCTTCCGGACCAATGGGTTGTAAGGTCCCTGGGTGAAGTGGAGGAAGCGGTTTATTCGTCATACTGGCAGTAATATTATACCAATGTTCTGGCATTTCTTTTTCACTCAAAATAAACTTTCGGGTTTTCATAGTTTCTACGTTTAAGGATGAATTTTTTTATTGTCTAATTTAATCATTCTCTTTTGTTTTTTATTCTTTTTCATAAATTTTTGCCCATTTCCTTACTATATTCGCATTCTTATGACTAAAATATTTTAAATTATCATTAAAGTTTATTTGAAGGAAAGTGGCGCACTAAATATGGTTCTGGCAACGCTAAGTTTTGCCCTTATGGGGGCGTTAACCAAATTACTGGGAAATAGATACCCTTCTGTAGAATTAGTTTTTTTTAGGAATTTCATTGGATTAATTATTATACTGCTATCGATATACCACAAACCAGTTATTCAAATAGGCGGTAAAACTACTTTATTGTTGTTTAGAGGAACTATTGGTGCGACCTCTTTATTCGCTTTTTATTATTGTCTTACTAAAATGCAGTTAGCCGTAGCAAATACCTATAATTTGACCTATCCTTTATTTATTGGTTTTTTTTCGGTTGTACTACTAAAAACTCCTTTGTCCTGGAAGCAATGGTTGTCCATCCTATTAGGTTTTGCAGGGGTTTTATTTATTTTTAGACCTGACATGAATTATCCAGTAAAATACCATCTGATTGGATTGTATAGCGGTGTGGGTACCTCATTAGGGTATTTGTCCATACATTACCTTGGTAAATATTACGATAGACGAACTATTTTACTTTCCTTTTTAGCTGGAGGACTCATTCTTAGTTGTTTTTCATTTTTAGTGAGTGCGTTCTATCAGAATCCATCGTATGATTTCTTTCTCGCCTCATTTATTTTACCACAAGGATATGACTGGCTTTTAATACTATGTATGTCTGTCATTGCGTTAATTGGACAATCATTTGTAACCAATGCTTTTAGTTTAGGAAAACCGTCCGTTATGGGTACCCTTAATTTTTTACAAATACCTTTTTCATGGATAGCGGGCATGATTTTAGGCGATGCTAATTACAACCTTTATACCTATATTGGTATTTTCTTAGTATTATTAAGTGGAATTTGGATGTCTCAACTTTCCAATAATAGGTAAATACCGGATTTTATCTGATTTTAAGAATTAAAAAACATAATCATGAAATTGATTTATTTCTTTCAAGTACTGGTTTTAGCCCTTTTGTTGGCTACTTGTGCCAAAAATCCAGTAACAGGAAAAAGGGAAGTGATGTTAATGTCGGAAGCAGATGAAATAAAATTGGGAGCTGAGTCAGACCCGGAGATTCTTGCAGAATTTGGTGTCCTTGAAAACCCTGAACTCCAGGCATTTATTAATGAAAAGGGAAATGAAATGGCCAAAGTGAGTCATAGGTCTTCCCTTCCATTTCATTTTAAAATTTTGGATTCACCCGTAGTCAATGCTTTTGCATTACCTGGTGGTTATGTTTATTTTACAAGAGGAATTTTGGCGCATTTTAATAATGAAGCTCAATTTGCAGGAGTGTTAGGTCATGAAATTGGTCATGTTACAGCAAGACATGGCGCAAATCAATATAGTAAACAGATGTTGGCACAACTTGGACTTGCCATTGGTTCAAGTATATCAAAAGAGTTGGAGGCTTTTGCAGATATTGCCGGGGCAGGATTACAATTACTTTTTATGAAATTTGGCAGAGAAGATGAATCTCAATCTGATGAACTGGGGGTTGAATATGCCTCAAAAACGGGTAATGACGGTAAACAAATGGCAGATTTTTTCAAAACCTTAGATAAACTGGGAGGAGAAGGAGAAGGTAGAATGCCTGCTTTTTTAAGTACTCACCCTGCCCCCCTTGACCGTTTTGAAAAAGTGGGAGAACTTACAAAAATATGGCAGGAAAAGTTGCCAAATCAGTCTTTTTCAGTGAATAGAGATTCTTATTTGAGGAGGATTGATAATTTGCCTTATGGTGAAGATCCTCAACAGGGTTTTGTGGAAAAATCAGTTTTTTATCATCCCGCTTTAGCTTTTTATTTTCCCGTTCCAAAAGACTGGACCTTAACCAATGCCCCAGCTAAAGTTACGGTGACTGAAAAATCGGGAAAAGGATTGCTTATTTTTGATTTAGCCAAAGGAAATGATTTTCAAGTGGCTTTAAAGGAAACTTTAGATGAAAATGAATTAGAACTGGTGAAGGATAAAAATAGGCGCATAAACGGATTTCAGGCCATGGAAGCTGAGGTTAAACAAAAGGCACCTAATAGTGGTACGGAACCGTTAACTATAAAATTAATTCTTATTCAAGATGGTAAAAATATGTTTAGATTTCTTGCCATTGCTCAGGGAACTGAAGTAAAAAGTTTTAATTCTGCTATGGATAATGCAGTGGACGGGTTTAATAGATTAAATGACAAGGAAAAATTAAACAGGCAGGTTGAGCGCATTCAAATAGTTAGCGTAAGGAGAAATGGAACGTTTGCTGAGGTATTATCTGATTATAAAATGCCCGCAACCAGACATAAGGAATTAGCTGTTTTAAATGGGATGGAATTAACAGATCGGGTAAATGGAAACATGCTAGTTAAAGTTATAAAAAATATAAAACCAGAATAATTCTTTGTTTGATGTTTAAATATATTGCCTTAGTCCTTTCTTTATTTTGTTTTTATTCGCTGAAAAGCCAGGAAATTAGCTCCTCCTTGACCAGAGATACCGCTTTTATTTATAAAGGACAGTCCAAATCAGCTTTGTATTTTGGAACGGATATTAGACAAAAAGCTTTTATAGAACAATGGAAGTTGTTTTTAAAGGAAAAATTAAACACTTCCTTAAAAATTGATTCAAAAAGTAAATCGGAGATAAGTTATATCTCAAAAGAGATAAACTCCCTCAGTTTTTTCGGAGGTACTCCCAGTACATTGCATGTTACGTACATTAACATACATAAAGATTCTTTAGTGTGGATTTTGTTCCCAAAGGAGGACGGGTCTTTAGAAAAATGGAGGAGTTTAGCCAATCAATTTTTAGTTGATAAATTACCCTTGCTGTATAACAATGAATTTGACCTATTAAAAAAGGACGTTCACTTCTTAGAGAAGGAACTGGACAGTTACCGGAATAAATTAATAAGTAATAGAAAATTGATAACTAAACTGGAGAAAGAAAACTTTTCTTTGGAAGGTTTGATCTTGGAAGAAGAGGATTCCCTGCGGGAAATGATTAAAAAGTGGTCCGATAAGATGAAAAAGTGGGAGAAGTTAAGGGCGGTACCTTGAATCTTCTTTTACGGCTTCATAAATAAATCTCATGCCATCTAAAGTTAAATTGGGATCAATTACATAGAAAAAATCCTTCAAAGGGTGTAATATTGCCGATAACCCACCTGTAGCAATAACGGGAAATGGGTGTCCTAATTCATTTCTAATAGCCTCCACTGTATATTTTATTAGGCCAATGTAACCAATAAGTACGCCACTCTGTATGGCTTGTACTGTGTTTTTCCCGAGAACCGATTCAGGTAAAATAAGAGGAACCTCAGGAAGTTGAGCGGCTCCTTTAAATAGCGACAGGGTAGCCGTTTTTAATCCAGGAGCAATAGATACCCCTAAAATACCAGATGATTTACTCACGGTGGTAAACGTCAATGCGGTGCCAAAATCAATGACAATGCTATCAAACGGATAACGATTGAAAACAGCATAAGCATTCGAAAGGATATCAGTACCTATCTCATCTTGTGCAATAATGCCCATTTTTAATGTTGAAAAGTGCTGTTTGCCAATGAGTATGGGCGCAATATTAAAATGCACCTTCAATGCATTTAGCCATAGCGGGATTAAAGAAGGAACTACGCTGCTTACTACAATATCTGTTATTTCTGTCGTTTTTATTTCTCGTTCTACCAGTACTTCGTGTAAGGCATGGGTATAAAAATCATTATCATCGAGAGGAGGGTGAGATGAAAATCTCCAGATTTCGCTCCACACATTATTCTGCCAAATACCTGTTACTATATTGGAATTGCCAATATCTATGGCCAATAACTTTCCGTCCATTCATCCATTTTTTACATTCGAAGAACAAAATATTAAGATTATTTGGATTTAGGTCAGTTTAAGAATAAAAAGATAGGATGGACATAGGGAAATTAAGTTTAAGACAAAATGAAAAAACAATAATGACTCCATGGGTAGAGAAATAAAGTTATATTCAAAAAAAGGTATGATTAGTGAAGAGGTCTCTTTTTTATCATACCACTTTCTTTATTATAGTTCCAGGGTAATCTGTTTTTTTATTTCCTCATTTTTGGTGGATATAATTAAGACACCTAAATATTCTTCCACCCCATTAATTATAAAATCTACTGTTTTTGAAGCGGACAGATAGGTAAGCATAGAATAAATGGCTGTTTCAATATTGGTTAAAAGGATAGCAAAACTAAAAAGGGCAATATTAAATAAGGCGACAAAATCACCCACGGACAGACTACTTGTTCGACTCACATAAATAGCTAAAACCTCTGTTCCGTCAATGACTGCGCCACCTCGAATGGAAAGTCCGATACCTGCACCTAAAAAAAAGCCACCAAAAATGGAAATGAGTAATTTGTCGGCTGTTATGCCGGGGATGGATATAAAATGAACTAAAATGGCCAAAAGTAAAATGGCCAGACTACTTTTCACGGAAAAGGATATGGAAATTTGCCTGGCGCCCAGTATGATAAAGGGAAGATTGACCAAAATAATTAAAAGAGATAAATCGACATTGGTAATTATTTTCAGCAACAAAGACATGCCCATGGCTCCACCATCTAAAAAATTATTTGGAAGTAAAAAGCCTTTTAGCCCAATACTTGCCATAATAACTCCGCTGCAGATGAATAAAAAATCTTTAGCATGTCGGGTATAAACAAGTTGGGTAATAAAAGCACTCGGGTTACGAATCATAGAGAATACCTTTTTATTCTATTAAACACCTTATGGATAGTCCTCGGTTCTTGCTTAAGGTTTCTTTTGATGCATAGTTAAATTCATTGTAAATATATCTTGACCAGGCTTCCATTCCGTTGCTTGTAGAGCTCCACCATAAGCCGTAATAACCGACGCCAAAAAACACACCTAGTTCATCGCGATAGCCGCTTGGTAAACCTGTAAAATAGCTTAGATTATTAGCCCAGGCATTAGGTATTTGCCAAAAGGTAATGCCTGTCGATTTTAGTTTACCCCCTGCAACGTCAAGACCACCCAAATAGCTGGTAAGGACAGTCCAGTCGTCATCAGATGGAATTTTCCAACCTTGAGGACATAATTTTCTTTCGTCTGAAACGGCAAACCAATTATACAGTTTTCCGTAGGTTTCGTTATTATCAGAGGAGTTATCGATATTTGACCACCCTCCGATGAGTAAGTTTTGCCATAATCCGTCGAGGACTACCTCATTAATAGGGTCTCTGTTTTGATATTTAGTAACCATTAGATTTTTCTTTAACCATATTTGGGTACCAATTTTTACACTTTGATAAATATTACCATCCACGTCAGTAACCAAAGAGGTCGTGTTTTCTAATAACTGATTACTATAACGCGTACCTTGTTCATTGGTCGCAAAGGCACGAAAATAATACCTGGTATTTGGTAAAAGTTCTGTGACGGTACCTTCGAACACTCCGGTCTCTGTTCCGTTTACGACCGATTGGTCAAGTAAGGTTGGTAGCATTTGAGTACCGTAAACGATGCCTTTCGAGGTAATATGACCACCGCCGTCAGATAAAACCTGTGCACTAAAACGAATAGAATTTGGAAATATTTCTGACAATCCATTCATGAATACGGTAGGTAAAACGGCAGTTATAGAAGACAGCCAACCAGGATTTCCATTAGGGGAAATAGTTAAAATTTGACCGGGCAGACCGGCGGGTACATTTACCCATAATGAGCCGTTCCACACCTGAATATCTCCGGAATTATTTCCCGTTCTATTCCAATAGGCTGTGTCTGCCTGAGATATTCCTTTAGCTATACTTAAGTTAAAAACAGGGTCAATCTCCGCTTTTTCATGTAAGGTGCTATCTGCCACATTGGAGAAAAGAGCGTAAGGAACGCTTGATAATAGTTGAGTGCCTAAAAGAGAAAATTGGCTACCTCCTTCAAAATCAGCTTCTAAGCGAATAAAATGAGGAGCCTTGCCCCAGTTGATTTGATGAAAAGCCCCTGATAAAATGTTCCCCGTCCCTATTTGTAAGCTAATAAGCCCGGACATATCAGTTGTTTTATTATGCGTTTCCAGGTAACTTATTGTCCCGTTAGCACCCCCTTCCAGAATGCCTATTTTTAATGATACTAATTTATTGCTCCATATTACCCCCTCCTTATTCCTAATTATCGACTGAAAATTAATTTTTTCAGGAGCTTGAGCTACTGTTAGTATAGGAAACATTAAAATAAGACTTAATATAATACGATGCATAGTTTTTATAATTAAAATGAATAAAACAGTTAGCAGGGTTCCTTAATGTCTAATAATTAACCGATAGGGCAAATTGCCCGAGTGAATGGCCATGTTGCCTATTGAAAATCAAAATAAATTGGTCTTAAAAGTTGTTCAGAAATTTTAGATAGATAGTAAGATAACTATTTTAATAAACAAATTAAAATTGAAAAAATATAAATGGGCTAATGTTTTGGGTAAAGGTTAAAAAACAACAACCTGACCGAAAAATATCGGGTCAGGTTGCGTGGAAATACATTCAGAATTGCCCTAACCTAAAATACCTACTGAATGTTTGTTTTTTGTTGGGTTAAAGGATTAGTATGAAATAATATGTTATCTAATTTTTGAAGGGAAATAACTTTATCCGTGGAAGGAACTAAAATAGAGATGGTATTTGGGCTTCCGCCAAAGGAAACCATTCGAATGGGTATGCCCTCCAGAACTTCAAAAATACCTGGTAATAATTTTTCAGCATTTGAAATATTATCTCCCACGATACTAATAATAGAGAAATCGTCCTCCACTTGTATTTCCCCAAAAGGTGAAATATCAGTAATGATATTGCTCAGCCTACTTTTATCATCTATAGTAAGAGAAACAGATACCTCTGAGGTAGTTATCATATCAATGGAGGTATGATGTTTTTCAAAAACTTCAAAAACGCGGCGTAAAAACCCAAATGCATTGAGCATTCTTCCCGATCTGATGCGGATAGCGGTAATATTGTCCTTTGCGGCCATGGCGGTTACCAAATGTCCTGACGATTCTCCCGAGATTAAGGTGCCTGAAGTATCTGGGGTGAAAGTATTTTTTAAACGAATGGGAATACCTGCATTTTCGGCGGGTATAACGCAAGTTGGGTGAAGTATTTTTGCGCCAAAATAGGCTAATTCAGCAGCTTCTCTAAAAGAAACTTTTCTGATAGGATAGGTATTTTGAACGTGTCTAGGGTCATTGTTATGCATGCCGTCTATGTCGGTCCAGATAATAATCTCTTCCGCTTTGATGGCTGCACCTAATATGGTAGCAGTATAATCGCTTCCCCCACGCTGCAGATTATCAATTTCTCCATTAGAATTTTTGCAAATGTACCCTTGGGTAATCCAAAGATCATAATGACTATATTCTTGCATAATAAAGGAGAGCCGCTGTGAAATCCATTCAAAATCAGGTTCACCATCGGGAAGAATTTGCATAAAATCCAATGCAGACAGAAGGGCCGCATTAAAACCGCGATATTGTAGATAAAGATGAAAAAGATGGGTAGATAAAATCTCACCCTGGGCTAATATTAATTTCGCTGTTGGTTCTGCAAAAGGGGATGTAAGGGTAAGACTAAGTAAGGTAATAAAATCTTTCAAGACAGAACTTCCCATTTCCTGAAAGGGGAGTTCAGGCAGTAAGTCTTTAATAAACAAATCATATTCCTTATTGAATTCGTGGATGATTTCGGTACCTCTATTTACATCATTTGCTTCAACAGCCTTATTGAAGGCAACCAGTTTGTTGGTGGTGCCTGATACGGCAGATAGCACAATCCAACGTTGCTTTCCAGAATGAATCAATTCTGCTACTTCCCTCATTCTTTGAGGACTACCTACAGACGTGCCACCAAATTTCCAAACTTCCATATTGCCATATTATGGTGCAAAAGTAAAAGTCAAGATGAGTAGAACCAATAAACATATCTTTTTTGTACAAAATAATTTACTTTTGTTAAAAATTTAACAATGAAAAAATTAGCTGAAATAGTTGAAGAAGAAATAAAGCGTTCACCTTTTTTAATGGAATCATTAAGGGAGGGATTAATTAATATATCTGCCTTAGCGAGAAAAATACAAAAGCCTGTTGAAAAAATAATAGGTAAGGGCGTTCAAACAAATGCTATAATAATGTCTATCAATAGGTTACCTATTCAGGTAGAGCAAAAGCAGGAACCCAATCTGGTTCGATTTATATCGAAATTAAGGGATGTTCGGGTGAGGTCAAATATTGTTGATTATACCTTTGTAGCCTCGGGAACGCTTATCCATGCTCAGACGTCGTTACTTGTAAGAGCTGCTGAACTTCCCAAATCATTTCATTCCATTTCACAGGGAGTTACTGAGACCACTATACTTGTAGATGAATCGTTGGAAAACGATCTGATTCATATTTTCCGAAAGGAGAAATGCATTGAAAGGGAGAGAGATTTAACGGTTCTTACCTTTTTATTACCGGCAGAAAACAGAGTGTTATATGGCTTTTACTACTTTATATTGAGAGAATTTGCCTGGAATGGTATAAATCTGGTAGAGGTAATTTCTACCTCAAATGAGTTTACCTTAGTCGTTTCCACCAAAGATTTAGAGGCTGCATTCAAAGTCTTAAGCACTTTAAGAAACGGCTAATTTTGTTTATGTAAGTTTAAATTTACGAGAAACACCCCTACCAAAAGGAGGAATGCCGCAAGAAGAGAATGTCCGGTCAGATTTTCGTTATTTAATTGCCAACCCAGAAAAACGGCAATAACCGGATTAACATAGTTGGAAGTAGCTACCTTTTCGGGTTTTACGTAATGTAATAAGTACTGGAAAGCTGAAAAAGCAATGATAGAACCAGCGAGGGTGAGGTAACTGAAGGCTAACCAACTTTTTGTTGACACTTCTTGGAAAATGAAATGAGCGGGCTCATTGTTGATAAAAGCAAAGAGGAGAAGAATTAAACCTCCAAAAATCATTTGTAAGGAGGCGGAAAAGGATTTGGACACAGGAAGTTTGGCATTTTTTACTGACACTGTTCCCCATGCCCAGGCTACAATAGCTGCACTTATAGCAAATAGACCTTTGAAGGTGTCTTTATTCCAAGGAAATTCAGGTTGTCCAACCAGAACATAAATCCCCGTCATTCCCAGGAGTAAACCTGTAATTGTTTTTGGATCAGGTTTTCTCTTATCTAATAACCAAACAAAAAGGACAACCATTACAGGTTCGAAAGCAGCCATGAGCGCTGCTAATCCGGTATCGATAAACTGTTCTGCCCAAACCACCATGGCAGTTCCCATAACTAAAAAGAGAAAACCCATGCCAACGGCAGACTTTATGTTTTGCCATTGAGGTAAAGGATCTTTTTTTAAAAAACCTATAACAGCCATGATGGATCCCGCAAGAAGGAATCTCATACCAGAAAGCAGGAAAGGAGGAATATCCTCCATGGCTATGAAATTAACCAAATAGGTAGAACCCCAAATAATGTAGATAGCCAGGAAGGATAAAACCACCAAAAAAGGTTGGTTATTGGATGTTTTCAACCCAGGCGATTAATTATAATCGTCATCATCGTCGCCTGAATCATCTCTTTCGTCATAAGAATCATTATCATCCATGTCAGAAGAATCATCTGCTATATCGTCATCTAAATCATTAACATCACCATAAAGAAGGGTAGAATCATCATCTCCGAAAGCATCTTTAGGAGATGAAACACCAAGAAGGTCATCATCAAAATCATCGGGATCGACGGCAGGTTTTTTCTTATTGGGAGAAGACTTGCGAATGACCGTAGTGATAATCCTCTTTTGTGGAACCACTTTTTCAATATCTTTTCTCTCTTCAGAGGATTCCTGGATAGGTTTAATTTTCTTTTCCGGGGGTTGGTTTTGTTCGGAAACTTTAGCGGCCATACTTTTGGTAGTCGTCGGCACGGCTAGTAGTCTTCTTTTGTCTATGAGTTCGCCTGTAACGATGCAAATGCCGTAGGATTTATTTTTAATCCTTACTAAAGCATTTTGGAGATCCTGAATATGGACGCGTTGGCGTATGGCCATATTGTTTAGCATTTCAACATCGTTATTGATACTGCTATCATCAACCCAGTCACCTCCGTGCTCATCACTTGTGTTTTCCGTTATCTCAACAATTTGCTCTTGTAGCTCAGTCAAGTGTTTGGTGGCACGACGCAGTTTAGTTTCTATAATTTCGCGAAACTCATCGAGTTCAGCATCGCTGTAGCGCAATTTTGGATTATTATCCATAAGGAGTTTTGAAGATATTGATTCAAAATAAAGTGCAAGATTCCGAAGAATTTTTTAAAAAATATACTACTTGAAAAAAAATGTTTAAAAGTTTTCTAAAAAAAAAATTAAAAACCTGATTTTCATGTATTTAGGTCATTTTTCTAAATCGTATGTCGTACATATCGCTTCGCCTGTTATTAAGGGCCTGAACGCTACCGAAGGCATGCAATTCTTTCAATAATTCTAAATCGACATCTGCCACTACGGTCATCTCAGAATTCGGGGTTGCTTCAGCCCTAACACCATTTACCGGAAAGGCAAAATCGGTTGGGGTAAAGATGCCAGACTGGGCGTATTGAATATCCATGTTATTTACTTTTGGTAAATTTCCCACACAACCGGCAATGGCTACGTAGCATTCATTTTCAATAGCCCTCGCCTGAGCGCACAATCTCACTCTATTGTAACCATTTTGGGTGTCAGTAAGAAAGGGAACGAAAAGAATCTGTACATTATTTCGGGCATACCAACGGGCGAGTTCCGGGAAACAAATATCATAATCTATGAGAATGCCAATTTTACCGGCATCGGTGTCGAATATTTTAAGTTTATTACCACCCACCATACCCCAGGCAGATAGTTCTGAGGGCATAGGGTGTATTTTATAACACCCGTCCCAGGTACCGTCTCTGCGACATAGATAACTAACATTCAACAGATGTCCGTCTTCGACAATGGGCATACTGCCAGTAATAATATTAATATTATATGCCATAGCATATTCAATAAATTTCTGCAGAAGAGGCTCTGTATAACGAGCCAGTTCGCGGACTGCTTTTGCCTCACCGAGGTGATTAAACTCAGCTAAAAGTGGTGCATTAAAAAGGGCTGGAAAGACAATAAAATCAGATTTATAATCACTGACTGCATCGACGAAGTATTCAACTTGTTCGAGGAGCGCATTAAAGTTTCTAAAAAGTCTCATTTGCCATTGCACGAGGCCCAGGCGAACCATCTGTTTGCTGTTAGCGCTTAGTTCCTCTTTGCCTTGAAAATAAATATTATTCCACTCCAGAAGGGTAGCAAAATCTTTTGATTCTGTATCTCCGGGCATATAATTTTTGAGGATTTTTTTAACGTGAAAATTATTGGACATTTGAAAAGTAAGCGTGGGATCATAAATTTCCTTCAGTTTTACTTTCTCCAAATATTCCCTGGGGGTCATCAATTCTGCATAATGTTTGTAATTTGGAATTCTACCCCCGGCTACGATGGCACGGAGATTTAGCTTTTCGCATAGATCCTTTCGTCTGTCGTAGAGTCTTCTTCCCAATCGCAAACCCCTATATTCCGGTGCGACAAACATTTCAATACCATATAAAATGTCTCCATCTGCAAAATGGGTATTGAAGGTATAATTTCCTGTGATTTCCTGAAAGGTATGATTATCTCCAAATTTTTTGTAGTCAACAATGATAGATAAAGCAGAGGCGACTACTTTCCCATCGACGAGAACGCACAATTGCCCTTCTGGAAATAAATCCAGTAATTTTTTGATATCATCTAATTGCCAATAATCCCCGCCTATGCCTGCATAAGCTTCAATCATAGCTTCTTTTAAACCAAAATAATCATCGAAATATAAATTTCTTAATTCAATTTTCATCGTTATTTTATTTATAAATGGCATTTATAACCTATGCCATATATTGTTTTTATGTAATCATCGCATTCAAAAGGAGCTAATTTTCTCCTTAAATTTTTGACATGCGCATAGATAAACTCAAAATTAGCACTTTCCTCCATGTGGTCACCCCAAAGATGTTCTGCAATTTTCTCTTTGGTTAGTACCCTGTTTTTATTTCTAATGAGATAAAAAAGAAGGTCAAACTCTTTTTTGGTCAGGGTTAATACTTCTTCTTCAATAGTCACTTGATGTTCCTGAGGAAAAAGGAATAACTTCCCAAATTGAATAGAGGTGTTAGGTAAATTAAATCTTCTTCTGTTAATCACCTTTATTCTGGCCCAGAATTCTTTTGGGTCGATGTCCCGATGAATGCAATCATCAGCACCTGTTTCTAAAAATGGAATAGTCTGGTTAAAGGTGCTGAGGTCATAAATAATAAAAAGTCCAGTTCCTGTATCTTCTAAACGAATCATTTTTGTTATTTGAAGACCTTCGGTAATTTGATCATGCAAAAATAATAAAATAACGTCGTAGGAATGACTATCTGTTTTTAATAAAGCAGTTTTAAAATCTGGGGCAATTTCACATAGAAACCCACATTTAACCCACCATTTTTGCCAATTGGTTCTGTTTTTTTCATCAGAATCTATTAACAACATTTTCATAAAAACTCCGTATTTTCTTTGTTAATGAAGCATGGATTATTTTAATTATACAATTTAGAACGTATTTTTTATAAAATTCAAAATTAATTCAGATTTCTTCTTTTTTTTTGATTTAAAAAGCATTTTTTACTCATGAGTAAGAAGAAAAAGGAATCATTTAAAAAGGAGCCACAATTGGTCGATGACGCCTCTCAAATTAAGGCAAAGCGAGTTAAAGCTGTTCCTGAAAAGAAAAAATATAATAATCCTAAGAAATGGCTTCAAGCATTGGATGAAGAAGATGACTATGAGCAATGAGCCCAATGTTTAGTCAGGCTGTTTCACCCAAGTCTGTCAGATTATATTCACCCGGTGAGTTCGATCCTATCAATCATTTTTATCCGAAAGCACTTAATGCTACCATTCACCCGATGGTTTCATTTTTCCTTAATCTGGATAAAGACCGTATTGTTAGCAGGTATTGTCATTTGCATCCTTTGGTTAAGCCGCAGGCACTCAAAGCTATATTATCCTATGAATGTAGCCACTTTTTGTGGGCTGGCGCCGATTTATTGAATGTTACTTCAGCGAGTGGGCGAAGGCAGATGGTGATTATAGAAAATAATTCCTGTCCATCGGGGCAAAAATCTATGCCACTTACCGATGACCATCAGGAACAAGGGAGCTATAAAGATTTAATTGAACGAACTTTTTATCCCTACATTCTTAAAAATGCGACCATTCAAGGTGGTCTTGCTGTGTTATATGATAAGAATTTGATGGAAGCCACAGGTTATGCAGCTGTGTTGGCTGATACCTGTATGGAAAAGGTGTATTTAGTTCCATTTTTCGATGAGGATAGTAATGATTTTGCGCGTTTTCAACAAGGTGTGCTTGAAATATTAGATGAAAACGGGCAATGGAAGCAAATTAGAGCGGCCTTCAGATATGTTACCCAAAGACCCTGGAACAGAATTCCCCTCCAAAGTAAAACGCTCATATTTAACCCTATTATTGCTTGTCTGGCAGGGGGGAGAAATAAAATGACGGCAGCAAAAGCCTATTCTGACTTCAACAAGGAATGGGAAACTTTTGGGTTACATATCAATACCCCGCAAACTATATGGGACGTGAAAAAGGAAGAAATTCCTCAATATATTGCTGAGTTCGGGGGGCAAGGCGTTATCAAAGTGCCATATAGTAACTCAGGTCAGGGTGTTTTCACCATTGTGTCAGAGCGTGAGCTCGAGGAGTTTATGAAACTTGAATTTCCTTATGACCGGTTTGTTGTCCAAAGTTTAATTGGTAACTATAACTGGAGTTCTGAAACCTTGACAGGAAAGTTGTATCATGTGGGAACTATACCCAATGCAAAGGGAAGAACCTTTGTAGCAGACCTGAGGATGATGGTCAGCTCTACAGAAAAAGGTATTTTACCCCTTTGTACTTATGCGAGAAGAGCGAAATTACCCTTAGAGGATAATTGGACCTCTGACGCATCCTCATGGGATATGCTGGGAACTAATCTGTCTTTTAAATTGCCTTCAGGTGAATGGGACAGTGATACTCATCGCTTAATATTAATGGATAGAAGGGACTTTAATAAACTGGGCATTGGTCTGGATGACCTCATCGAGGCTTACATACAGACCGTTTTATCTACCGTCGCCATCGATAAAATGGCAGAATCTCTCATCTCACCATTGGGTGATTTAAATAAATTGAAATTTAAACAGGTAAACGATGACCAGGGTTTGATGAATGAAATATTGAATTTTGAGTGATTTTTATGGCTGTGAAAGTTGGTCCTTCATATTACGTTCAGTCAAACAATAGCGATAATACTGATATTTTTTTCATATAGAATTTTTATCATAGCCAAAATTCCGGGCATTTATAAATTTAAATATTCCAATTTTTGACTTTAAATGCTTTCTTTGTGCCAGGTACCAAATTTTCACTTCCCAACTTTTTTATAACCTATTTATGACATCTATTGATATTTCATCATTACTTCTCAGTGTTACGGATTGTTATAATATGGCCTCTTCTCCAGATGCGGGAGGTCAGGCTATTTTTGTGGGAACCGTAAGAAATCAAACCCAAAATAAAAAGGTTTTAAAACTTGTGTTTGAGGCATACACCCCAATGGCTATAAAGGAAATGCAAAAAATTGGTCTAACGCTGGAGGAAAGATGGGGTGCCTTGAAGGTGGTTATCCATCATCGGGTAGGGGAATTAATAGTTGGCGATATTGCTGTGATTATCGCCGTTTCAACCCCTCACAGAGCAGCTGCCTTTGAAGCTTGTCAATATGCCATTGATACGCTAAAGGAAACCGTTCCTATTTGGAAAAAGGAGTTTTTTGAAGATGGTGAAATATGGGTAGCTGCCCATCCCTGATTTAAAATTGAAAATAAATAAATGGTACCGTTCTCTGCGTATTTAATATCAAAACACTGGTTATAATTAACGATACTAAAATTGCCTGAATGACGAATGACTGCTTGCTAAACCAATGGGTTATATTTTCTTTTATTACGATTGGGGAAAAATGTAAGACAAACCCAAACAAAATCGCAGGTAACACATAAGGTGTTTTGTCATTAACTTCCATTATAAAGGAAGGGTCAAACGTAATGGAAGCTAGTTTTGATAATACTTTTCCCAATAAATCTCCGGAAGGTAAAATGGAACCAATCGCCCCCGCTCTAAAAAATATCCAGCAAAATGCGACAAAATGGAAGGTAAAAATACCAGATATTATCAAGGGTATTTTAAGACTTTTACCCCATTTTTCAATCAAAACACCTATTGAAAACAATAAAGTTGCCCCTAAAGCCAGGTTTAGAATAAACAGTTGCCACTCTATTACTTGCCACTTTTCCATCGTTTCTCCCGTCATTTTAAAAAATAAGTAACCACTTATTCCACCCAGTAAGCTAAGAAGGAGTATGAAACTTTTACTCAAGGGTTTACTTAAAAATTGACCAGCGGAGGAAAGTAATCTGTCGAGGGCTAATCCTACACCATGTAAACCACCCCAAATGATAAACATCCAGCCAGCTCCATGCCATAAGCCTCCGAGTAACATGGTCAGGAATAGGTTTATATAGGTTTTTATCTTACTTCCTCTGTTACCTCCTAAAGAAATATACAGATAATCGCGTAACCATGTAGAGAGAGAAATATGCCATCTTCGCCAAAATTCCTGTAAAGAAGTGGATAAATAAGGTCGGTTAAAATTTTCAGTTAAAGTGAAACCCATTAAAAGGGCCAGGCCAATAGCCATATCGGAGTATCCTGAAAAATCAAGATATATTTGTAAAGTATAACCATAAACGGCTAAAAGATTTCCCATGCCAGAATAAAGGGAGGGATTTTCAAAGACTCTGTCAACCCAGAATACACCGATGGTATCGGAAAGAATGATTTTTTTGAATAATCCACAGCTAAATAAAAATAACCCTTGTCCTGCCTGCAGTACACCAAGTCGTGAGGGCATCGTTATTTGTGGTAAAAACTGGGATGCTCTAACGATTGGGCCTGCAACAAGTTGTGGAAAAAAGCTTATATAAAAGCAGTAATTTAAAAAACTTAATATTATTCCTTTTACGCTTGTTTTTCCCGCGCTTAATGGAACAAGATCGCCTCTATATACATCGATGCTATAACTCAGGGACTGAAAAGTGAAAAATGAAATGCCAACGGGTAGGAAAAGGGCTTCCCATTTAAAGGTGGCTCCAAAAAATTCATTAAAAACCTCACTAAAGAAATGAGAATATTTAAAATAAGCTAAAACGCCCAAATTAATAAGCAGACTTAAGGCAATAAGCAGTTTTTTAGTTCTTCCTTTTTGGTAAAATATAAAGTGCGCAATGGTGAAATCGACCCAAGCCGTGCTCAGGAGAAGTAAAAAATACCAACCACTGCTTTTGTAGTAGAAAAAAAGAGAAAATATAAGTAGGTATATATTCCTTAGGGGAATATTTTTTTTTACCAAGAAATAAAAAAAGTAAATAACAACAAATAGTATTAAAAAAGTAATGCTACTAAATTGTAGCGGATTATGTGGGTCATATTGCCAGAGTTCATTGAAAAATGATGAAAATATTGTGGTCATTGTACCCTGATTAATTTGGTTCTATACGATGTGTTGTACTGGTCTGCGCTAAAAAAATATGCAATAGTTCCCGACTTATTTTATCTGCGCCCTCATAATTGAAATGAGTATAATCGGTACTTGCCAATCTGGGTCGTTCCTTTTCCACCCATCTGACCATGCTTCCCTGACCTCCCATCACTTCATATAAACTGATAAAAGCCGTTTCACTTTTTATGGCTGCTTTTCTCATTGCCTTAGTGATACGTGGAACACTGGGGTCGGAAACCCAATTACCGGGGCCTCCCATTCCTTTGTCCGGCGGACCGATGATTAAAATGGGTACGTCGGGAAATGCTTTCCGATAATGCTTTATCAGTTGAAATATTTTTTCCTCATATTCTGAAAAATCCCTTCTGGCCGGATTAGTTACATTTAAGCCATAAGAAAAAATGAGCAAATCATAATTTAATGTATTTTGAAACTCCTTTAATAAGGTGATGGGAATTCTTGTTAATCGGGTACCATCAATACCTCTTAGGGCGAAATTATCAAGAATTACCCCCTGTGAACTTTCAATACTACATCCATAAACAGGTAAACTATTGGGAAGGTTAGCTTTTATGCGTATTTGTGAAACGGGAAAGTCAAATAATGAAATCTCATTGAGTAACTCATTTTTATCCAGCGCGCTCAATTTTTTGGTTTTATTTATTTCCCATTCTAAGAATCCATTGTAAAGGTCATTTTCATTTTTACCATAAAAAAAGCGCATGGTGGGAAAAATAGATGTTCTTGCTGAAAAAGATTTTCCACGGTAGGATATCCAGGCTGTTTGGTCAGAAATGGAATCAATTTGCTGGGTATAAAATGAATTTCCGGAAATACCAGGATTCTTTCTCATGGGTCTGGCATTTTCCAGTGATTCCCAACGCCATAGATTGGAAAAATAGTGGGTGATAGATTGCCTGAATCCCGGGTCGCGAGAGACAATGGGAATGAATCCAACGCCGGATCCTCCAAATATTTGTTGTAAACTATCTCTTAATGTTTGCGTGACCAAATCGGCTTCAACGCCGGAATCACCATAAAAAGCGATTCTTACCTGGGAATTCTTTTCGGTTAGCTTATTGAAAAAAGAGGATAATAAATCCAGACCAGCGTATGTTTGGTCTGTAAGGCTGGGTCTTTCATATTTTAAAACCCCAAAGTAGTGTTTTTTTACTTTGAACAGTAAAAAGGAATCTGTGCCCCATTCTTTTCGATATTGGACATGATTGGCGTATATTTCCCGGTAGTCATAAATAAAATCGTCAGAAGTAGCTTCCTTGTTCACATTTATACCAACCAATCCATAAAAATAACCTGCTACAACAAGTGGAACGATAAGCAAAATATTTAAAAGGACTTTGGTAAAGCCGTTCTGATGAATGCTTTCGTTAGGTGGTGTCATGAAATAGTAACTTGTTTAGCTTGAGTAGTTTCGTGCAAATCTATATTATTTTATTATAATTCAAGTAAAATTTATCAACTTTGAAATTTTACAAATGAATCATTACAAAAATAGTCTTTTATGATTGATGCATGGTTAGAGAGAACCTCCCTTTTAATTGGACAAGAGGCAGTAAATACGTTGAAAGCTTCTAAGGTATTAATTGTAGGCTTAGGGGGCGTCGGAAGTTTTGCAGCGGAATTTCTAGGCAGATCAGGCATAGGTTCGATGACGCTGGTGGATGGTGACTGTGTCGATGTTTCAAATAAAAACAGGCAGCTGATAGCCTTAGATTCTACCCTTGGATTACCTAAAACGGAGGTGATGGCTAAAAGACTTTTGGATATTAATAAAGAGATTAAGCTATCGTTGATATCACATTTTCAGGAACCTGAGGATATGCAAAAATTGTTAAACGAACCATTTGATTATATTTTGGACTGTATTGATAGTGTTCAACCTAAGCTTAATTTACTCGTTTGTTGTCAGCATTCTGACACACCTATCATAAGTTCTATGGGAGCTGGGGGTAGAATAAATCCTGTTGGTGTGGGTGTTTATCCCCTTTTTGAAACGAAAAATTGTCCATTTGCCCAGCAAATAAGGAAATCATACAGGAAAATGGGATGGAAAAGGAATATCCCTGTCGTAGCATCCAACGCTCCGGTTATACCCTCGTCTCTTCAATTAACAGATGGAAATAGGTATAAAAAGTCATTTTATGGTACCATTTCCTATCTACCTGCACTTTTTGGTCTTCATGCCGCTGCACACGTTATACAGGCACTCATTGAAGAAAAAGAAGCAAATTAAAGATTTCTAAATTGTTCCTGGAAAAAATTACCTAAAACAGGAATCTTTCTTTGCTCGTCATTTATTGCGCCTAAAAGGGAAATGATCCAACAGGCAAAAACACCTAATCCCCCAATAAGTCTGAGCGTGCCACTAAAGAACATAAAAGTGGGAATCCAATAAAGGGCTAAAGATAGGAGATGAATTCCCAGGGTTTGTCTTAAATAAAAATATACATTTTCCTGGTCATCTTTTTTGGAGACAAAAGCAATAAACCAGCCAATGATGGTAAAGTGGCTGATGATAACAGCCAATTTGGGTTCTATGGAAAAATTTGATTCATTCATGTCTGAAAAACTTATTTTTTTAGATTACTTTGCAAAATCAATATACGAAATATTTTTTCAATGAAGCGAATTATTTATCTGTTCCTCTCTTTATCTTATACGAATGTGAGTTTTTCACAGACATTTGATATTGTTATAAAAAATGGAACGCTTTACATGGCATCCTCTACTAAACCATTTATACAAGCTTCTGTAGGTATAAAAGGGGGTAAAATAGTTAAAATAGCGCCAAGGATCAAAGGTTCCGCGAAGAAGATAATTGACGCGAGAGGGTTGATCGTTTCGCCTGGATTTATAGACCTTCACGCCCATCTGGAGCCATTGACGCTCGACCCGGAAGCAAAAAGTCATGTTATGCAAGGCGTGACAACCGCCCTTGGTGGCCCCGATGGTGGCGGTCCACTCCCGTTGTCAGATTATTTTAAAGAGTTGGAATCATTGGGCATAGGTTTAAATGTTGGCTATCTGGTCGGCCATAATTCAGTTAGAAATGAGGTAATGGGTATGGAAAACAGGGCTCCTTCAGAGGAAGAACTGGTTAAAATGAAGGGGCTGATTGAAGCCAATATGAAAGCGGGAGCTTATGGTATTTCCACGGGCCTAAAGTATTTACCTGGTTCTTTTTCAAAAGTTGAAGAGGTCATTGAACTCTCTAAAATGGCTGCAAAATATGGTGGAATATATACTTCCCATTTACGAGAGGAAGGTTTGGGGCTCATAGAAGGGGTGCAAGAGGCTATTCTCATTTCTCGTGAGGCAAATATTCCAGTGGTTCTTACGCATCATAAAGCTATTGGTATTCCTATGTGGGGAGCCAGTAAATTAACTTTAGCCTTGGTTGATTCTGCCAGGAAAGTGAACCTCGATATTATGATGGATCAATATCCATACACGGCAAGTTATACGAATCTTGGCGTTTTAATTCCTGCCTGGGCAATGGAGAAAAATAAAAGTATTGATTTTTCATCAAGAATGGCAGATCCCATATTGAGAGATTCGGTGAGAAAGGGAATTATATTCAATCTGTTAAATGACAGAGGAGGAGGGGATTTGAAAAGGATTCAATTTGGTCAGTTTAGCTGGAAGCCGGAATTGGAGGGTAAAACCTTGTATGACTGGGCTATGCAAGAAAAATTAGAACCGACTATGGAAAATGGAGCTGACTTAGTTATTCTGGCACAGTTACATCAAGGTGCAGGATGTATTTTTCATGTTATTTCGGAAGAAGATGTTCGACGTATTATGAAACATTCTATGACGATGATTGCCTCCGATGGTCGTTTAAGCGTTCCTGGTAAGGGGCATCCTCATCCTCGCGCTTATGGCACATTTCCCAGGGTTTTAGGTCATTATGTACGCGAAGAAAAGGTGCTTACCTTGAGTCAGGCACTATATAAAATGACGGCTTTACCCGCTCAACGCATGGGATTGAAAGATAGGGGAACTTTAAAGGTTGGAAATTATGCGGATATCACTATGTTTAATCCTCAAACCATTAAAGATCAAAGTACCTTTGAGAATCCACATCAATATCCCTTAGGAATCCCTTATGTATTGGTGAATGGTAAATTAGTTGTTGATCGTGGGGTGTATAAAGACATGCGCGCCGGCAAAATTTTAAGGAAGCCGTAATTTTTTTAGTTACTTAAATTTATTCTTATGATTCGTTATCTGTTCCTTTTTTTACCGATTTACTTATCGGCTCAGTCTATACCTGATTACTTGTCTGTACCGTTTCCTACTGAATTAACGGTTGATAAACAGGGGAATAAAACAACTTGGGTGTTTAATGAAGCCGGTAGCAGAAATGTATATTTTGCGGAAAGCCCTTCATATAAGGCCATCAGATTAACGAATTTCAAAGGAGATGATGGCATGGAGATAAGTAATCTTTCCTTTTCTCCAGATGGTAAAAAATTGATATTTGTTAGAGGGAATTCAGTTAATAAAACAGGGTTAGCGGCAAATCCAGCACAATTGCAGGAGTCAACAGACAGACATATTTATATCCTTAATTTAGTAGATAAATCTGAATTTAAGGTAGCTAAAGGTAACGACCCAGCATGGGCGCCCAACAGCACAGATTTTTCTTTTATTCAAAATAATCAGGTTTATCATGCTACCTGGCAAACAACAGGTTACGTAGTAAATCCTTATTTCAAGGTAATGGGTAATGTGTCTCAATTACGTTATTCACCAAATGGAAAATGGCTTGCTTTCCGTTTACAAAAAGGTATGCATGCTTATGTAGGAATTTATGATATTGATAATAAAAAAATATTTTTCCCAGATCCTTCAGCTGATAGAGATACGGATCCGGTTTGGCATCCAACAGAAAATAAATTGGCTTTCATAAGGATTGCCCCCATTAGATTTAATTTACCTTTCTCACCAAAAAGAGAATCTTATCCTTGGCAGATAAGGGTTATTGATTTATCAAATGCGACAACCAAAGAAATTTGGAGGGCAGATGATGGGATGGGTTCTGTTTTTAATGAAGACCTTCCGGTTACAGAAAACAGGCTTATCTGGACAAAAAATAACTATTTATTATTCCCTTGGGAAAAAACAGGATGGGTACATATTTACGCCAGAAATGATGCAACAGGGAAGGTGAAAGATCTTACTCCAGGTGAAGGAGAAGTTGAAAACTGGGGACTTTCAAAAGATGAAAAATCATTGTTTATCTCATCTAACCACGGCGATGTAGATAGGAGACATATAAGAAAAATTAATATTGAGAATAATGCCATTGAAGTTAAAGTGGGTGGGAAAAATATTGCCTGGAAATGTCATGAGCTGAATGATGGATTGGTTTACCTGAAATCGACAGCACTAAAACCAGCCTGGCCCCATATTCTTATAAATGGAAAGGAACGAGCAATGGCAGAAGAATTGTTTCCTGTCAATTTCCCTAGCACACTGGTTGAGCCGGAAACAGTTTCCATTGAAGCAACGGATGGGTTCATTTCTTATGGTCAGTTGTTAAAACCTGCTAATTATCAAAAGGGAAGCAAATATCCTGCTATTATCTTTTTACATGGAGGTAGTCGAAGGCAAATGTTTTCCGGGTTTCACCATGGTTTATATTACTCTCATGCTTATGCCTTAAATCAATATTTTGCAAATAAAGGGTATTTCGTACTATCTCTCAACTATAGAAGCGGCATTGGATATGGTTTGGATTTCAGAGAAGCAAAAGACTATGGAGCAACGGGCGCCAGTGAAGTGAAAGATTTAATAGGATCTGCTCATTTTTTAAGGGACTTGGATGATATCGATGATACTAAAATTTCACTTTGGGGCGGAAGTTATGGCGGTTATCTTACGGCTCACGGGCTCGCTCAGCGAAGTGAGCTTTTTCTTACTGGCGTTGATATTCATGGGGTTCATAACTGGAATGATGAAATTCCCACCTTTGCCCCCTGGTACGACCCTGTCAAATACCCTGAAGCGGCTGATCTTGCCTTCAGGTCTTCACCTGAATATTTTATCGATGGCTGGAAAGCACCTGTACTATTTATACATGGTGATGACGATCGTAATGTGCCATTTAATGAGACCGTTTATTTTATTGAGAAACTGCGTCGTCGGAACATTACTATAGAGCAACTGGTATTACCAGATGAGGTACACTCTTTTCTGATGCATCAACATTGGATTAAAGCCTATCAGGCTACATTCGATTTCATACATAAATACACATGGCCTGATAAAAAAGGAACCAATGCAAAATAGGTTAAACGAAATTGATCTGTTAAGAGGGTTTGCCGTCATTGGTATGGTCTTTTCTGGGATACTTCCCTTCAATGGCGCTTTGCCTGCCTGGATGTATCACGCTCAGGTACCGCCACCAAAGCATATTTTTGATCCTACGCTAGCAGGGCTCACCTGGGTAGATTTAGTATTTCCCTTTTTTCTTTTCTCCATGGGAGCAGTCATTCCAGCTGTTGTACCTCAAACCATAGAAAAGGAGGGTACTATAAATACTTTTCTTCAGCTTTTCAAGAGATTTCTTTTGTTACTGGCCTTAGCCGTTTTTTCGTTTAATTTTGCCCCACTTAGGAATATTGGCGCAGGTGATGTATCTGATATAGCGGGAATAGCTGCTTACGCCAGTTTGTTTTTAGTTTTTTTTAAACATCCTGACTGGCTACCTCGGCGTACGTTGTCCCTCAAAGTTTCGGGCCTATTTCTTCTTTTGGGGCTCCTTTATATGAAAATGGTTTTCTGGGGTGGTCTTGATATTAAAAACAACGATTCCATCCTGCGGGTACTGGCCAATGTTTATTTTGTTGGTGCCCTCCTTTGGTATGCAAGTAAAGAAAATGAGTTACTTCGTGTGGGCTTTATTTTTATGGTTTTAGCGGCCTATTTAGGGGATATAGATGGTGGATATATGCAAAACTTTTGGAGATGGCAAGATCCATGGCATTTGGTAAGTCCTTATTTATTGAAATACCTGATCATTTTCTTATTGGGCACGCTCGCTGGAGATTGGCTGCTAAAAAAGGAAAACCTGGTAGAGAAAATTTCTTTTCAATGGGATTATTTTATTCTTTCTATCGCCCTTACCTTTTCTGTATTAGTAGGCCTCTTTAATAGGAGTCTTGAACTTACCTTATTATCTTGTTTATTGGCTTTTTCCTTTTTCTATTATCGTCAAAAATGGAAGAAGAAGGGTTCTACAGATAAAAATAAAATCTTTTATGTAGGTATTTTCATTCTTTTTTGTGGCCTTTTTATGGAACCTTTTCAAGGGGGTGTTAAAAAAGATCCATCTACTTTAAGCTACTTTTTTATTAGCAGTGGTATCGCCTTTATTTGGGTACATGCCTTCATGAAAATGGAAAAAAGTAAACTATCCGTTTTCTTGCATCCCTTACAAAGTATTGGTAAAAATGCGTTAATGGCTTATTTCATGGCTGGGTTTCTTTTAATGCCATTATTTAATATTTCTGGATTGGGAGATATTTTTGGACAATCTACGCTGTTTTTGCTTTTCAGAGCCTTAATTGTCACCATAGTATTAGGTGCCATAGTTCAGTATTGTACTAAAAGAGGATTGTTTTGGAAAATATAAGGTTAAATCATGGTAAAAATATCATTGACAAATATGCATTAAACTGCCAGCTTAATTTGTTGACATACCTACTTTGTTAATTTAAGGTTATGTAAAACAAAATGAATCATATTTTATAAAAGATTAGTAATTTAGCAAAAATTTACCTTTTAAAAAAGAAAGTTATGCAAAAGTTTGTTTATGTTTTGGTTTTACTAACCACTTTAGCTTGTACTAAAAAGACAGCGGTTTCAAAAACGGAAGCAGTCGCTCCTCCTGCAACGATGACAGCAGCACCTGCAGCAGCGCCTGCAGCGGTTTCTACTGCAGCATTGGATGTTTATGCGGGTTCATTTAAAATGGAATCTAACGAGTACGTTCAAAAAGTGACCGTAGGGGTAAAAGAAGGCTCATTGGCTCTTATCGCTGATACGGGTGATTCTGCTCCATTAAAAGCCTCTGGTAAGGCTGACGTGTTTACAGCGAATATCCAGGGTTATGATGCAGAAGTAAGTTTCATGAGAACAGCTGGAAATGTATCAAACATTAAAATATCAGTTGGTGGTGGAGCTGTAGTTCTTACAGGAGCAAAGGAAAATTAATCCTAAAAATCCCTATTAACCCTATTAACCTTTGATATGTCAACTGAAAATAAGAAGAAGGACCATTCGCTGAAGCGTCGGGATTTTATCAAAACAGGAACATTGGCCGCTGCAGGATTCATGATTGTGCCTCGCTATGTTCTTGGTGGTAAAGGCTATGTAGCGCCAAGTGATAAACTGAACGTTGCTGCCATTGGCTCAGGTGGAAAAGGTGCCAGTGATATTGCTGAATTCGTAAAAGGAGGAAAGGTAAATATGGTGGCACTTTGCGATGTTGATGATCGCGAGGCAGCTAAAACTTACGGATTACATCCAAATGCACCTAAATACAAGGATTTTAGAGTTATGTTGGAAAAGGAGGGTAGCAGAATTGATGCTGTTTCCGTTTCAACGCCTGACCACATGCATGCCATTCAAGCTTTAATGGCTATGAAAATGGGCAAACATGTCTATGTGCAGAAACCTCTGACCCATGATATTTATGAGGCAAGAATGCTTACCGAAGCAGCCAAAAAGTACAAAGTGGTGACTCAAATGGGTAACCAGGGTGCTTCGGGTGACGGTGTTCGTAAACTTAAGGAATGGTACGAAGCGGGGGTAATTGGTGAGGTGAATGAAGTTCATTGCTGGACTAACAGACCCGTTTGGCCTCAGGGAATTTCCTGGCCAGCAACGTCGGCCGCTGTGCCCGCAGAATTAGACTGGGATCTTTGGTTAGGCTCCGCTCCATACAGAGAATATGTCCAAAAATTAGTGCCTTTCAATTGGAGAGGTTGGTGGGACTACGGAACTGGTGCCCTCGGTGATATGGCCTGCCATATCGTAGAATCCGCTTTCTCCGTGCTTAAAATTGGTTATCCATCAGAGGTGGAGTGTAGCCAAACCACTATTTATTCCGATAACTTTACCATGGCTCACTATCCTGAAAGTTGTCCCGCTTCTTCTACAATCCACTTCAAATTTCCAAGACCAGGTAAACCTGACCTTAAGTTACATTGGATGGACGGAGGTATTATTCCTCAACGTCCTGAAGAACTGGAGATTTCTGAAATGATGGGTGATGGTGGAAATGGTATCATCTTTTCCGGCGATAAAGGTAAAATGATGGCAAATACTTACGGTATTAATCCTCGCTTGATTCCCGTTGCGAAAACAAAGGAGGTTCAGGTGCCTGAAAAATATGCGAGAGTTCCTGAAGGCCATTATCAGCAATGGGTCGATGGTTGTATGGCCGGTTATGGTAATAAAGAATTGAGTTCACCTTTCGAAATAGCTGGTTTCCTTACCGAAATGGTCTTAATTGGGAATCTGGCCATTAGAAGCTATGATTACAGAGCTCCTTCTCCTACTCGTCCAGGTCGTTTCGATTATCCAGGCAGATATATAAAATTATTATGGGATGCCGCAGATATGAAGGTTACGAACTTTGAACCAGCAAATCAATATGTTCAAAGAGAGTATAGAGAACCATATCAAAAACTTACTTTAGATTGATAAAATCAAGAGGCTGTCTGAAAAGATAGCCTCTTTTTTTTATACTACTTTTTAGATTTTATAGGTAATATATGCCCTTACAACATGGTTTTGAATCAGGATTTATAGGATTAAAGAGGACGTCTTTGTTTTTAGCTTGAGGGTTAATTGTAAATTGGTTAATTTATACCCTACCTTTCGCCGATGCGTAACACATCGGCGAAAAGCCTGGTAATGAAAGCACCATTTAATAATAACCTTCCGAATCAAGCCAACGACGTTATGGTTAATCCTGTTAATCCTGTTAATCCTGATTCAAACACCCAGCTGCTGCGTGCATAATTTCCAACTAGGAACATAGCTCAGCCATCATAGTAAAATCCCCAACACATTTGTATTGGGGATTCTCTTTTTATAATATCAGTAGTAAAAAAATAAATAGTTAAAAACTATTTTCTCTTTTCCTTTGCCCATTACCACCTTTTGAAGTAGATCCATAAGCATGGTTGCGAGGCCTGTTTTCACGAGGTAGTGGTGCCTTAATTTTGGGTTTAACAGCATTACTTAAATCTGTATTTCCATCAGCTGGCAAAAATGGGTGTTCATTGGCGACAGGAATATTAATTTTAGTTAATTTCAAAATGTCTTTCATGTAAGCTCTTTCATCGCTATCGCAAAATGAAATGGCTTTTCCAATTTGTCCCGCACGTCCAGTTCTTCCAATTCTATGAACGTAGGTTTCTGGGATATTTGGAATTTCATAGTTGATGACCAATTCTAATTCATCAATATCAATGCCCCTTGCTGCAATATCGGTGGCCACTAAAACCCTTAATTTTTTATCCTTAAAATCATTTAATGCTTTTTGTCTTGCATTTTGTGATTTATTTCCATGAATTGCCGCAGCTTTAATACTTTCGCGTTCTAATAGTTTCACCACCTTGTCAGCACCATGCTTAGTTCGGGTAAACACCAGGATCGATTTTAACTCCTTATCTTTTAATATATGAAGGAGTAAATCACGCTTATTTACCATGTCCACAAAATAAAGTTCTTGTGCTATGGTCTCAGCGGTAGAAGAGACGGGTGTTACTTCTACATATTGAGGCTGCGTTAAAATGGAAGATGCCAACTGGGTAATGGAATCAGGCATAGTAGCGGAAAAAAAGATAGATTGTCTGTGCTTAGGAATCAATTTTATGATTTTCTTAACATCATTTACAAATCCCATGTCAAGCATTCTGTCTGCTTCGTCTAAAACGAAAATTTCAATTTTATTCAGGGCCACAAGACCTTGATTATTCAAATCTATTAATCTTCCGGGGGTAGCAATAACAATATCAACCCCACGGCGTAATGCGTCAACTTGAGCACCTTGCGATACACCGCCAAAAATAACCGTATGATTAATATTTACATTTTTTCCATAACTGGCGAAACTCTCACCAATTTGAATGGCAAGTTCTCGTGTTGGTGTAAGTATTAAGGTGCGAATAGGTTTAGGTCCGTTTTTTTGAATAGGATTCTGCGATAACCTTTGTAAAATGGGTATCGCAAAAGCGGCTGTTTTACCTGTACCCGTTTGGGCGCAACCCTGCAAATCTTTACCTTTTATTAATATAGGAATCGCTTTTTCCTGGATTGGGGTTGGATTAATGTATCCTTCTCCTTTTAATGCCTCGAGAATGGCAGGCATTATGCCTAAGTCTTCAAATACCATGATTTGGTTTTACCTTCAAAACCGCAAAGATACACTCATTTAATGATTCATCGTCAAATAATTGAAATTAAAAGCCCTAGACCTTTAATTTCAACATTGACGATAAAAAACTTACACAAACTGGAAGGGGCTCATGAATGAATAAACTCCATAATGGCAAGGGTTTTTAAGAGAAAATAAATGGATGAGAGTGCCCTTCATAATTCATGATCTTGAAAAGATTAAGTTAATTCTCTGTTTATTTCGCCATTCGATGGGAATGAATGTTTATCTTTGAATTATTCAACGTTAGTTTTCCACTGGTATGCAAGTTAAATTATTACGTGTCTTTAGAAAGATTCATCGAACCACCGGTGCCTTTTTGTTTGTCTTTTTCTTCGTTATTTCTATTTCTGGTCTCTTGTTAGGGTGGAAAAAAAATAGTGGGGGTATCATTTTACCCAAATCGGCCAAGGGGTCTTCCACCGTTTTAAATGAATGGATCTCCCTTGATTCTTTAAAGAAAAATGCTTTCCTCATATTAAAAGACTCCTTGGGGCCGACTTTTTCTAACGAGCTAGACAGAATAGATGTCAGACCCGATAAGGGTATCGTAAAATTTGTATTTACCAATCACTATCAGGAAATTCAATTGGATGGTGCCACAGGCGAATTATTGCAAATCCATACCAGAAGATCCGATTTTATTGAAGATGTGCATGACGGTTCTTTTCTTGATTTTTATTTTAAAACGGAGGGTGAGCCTATCAAATTATTTTATACTTCTGTCACTGGAATAGCCCTATTTGTCTTTACAGTCACTGGTTTTTGGCTTTGGTATGGTCCTATTGCCATTCGGAACAAAAAGAAAAGAAGTGTCTGATTTCGATAATATAACTACCTTGTTTTTTTAATTTCTAATGTATCGTTTATGAAAAAGTTTTTTGTTTTCTCTTTTTTTACTTTGAACTTTTCTCTGGTTCTTTTAGGCCAGCAAGTGCTTTCCTCAGAAGTTTTACCACATCCGGAGGTACATCAGGAGCGATTGGAAAGGGTTAACAAAGTTATTCAGGATTTCGTGTCAGACAATAAAATAGTTGGAGCGGTGGCTTTGGTTTCAAAAGACGGTAAACTGTTAATTCATAGGGGTTATGGCGTAGATGACAAGAGTACAGGGAAGAAAATGGACAAGGATGCCATTTTTAGAATTGCCTCACAAACTAAAGCATTAACTTCTGTAGGTATAATGATGCTCATGGAATCAGGAGCTTTGTTGTTGTCTGATCCTGTTCACAAATTTATCCCTACCTTTAAAAATCTAAAAGTCCTGAATACTTTTTCTGAAAAGGACTCTACCTATACCACGGTTCCCGCAAAAAGAGATATCACCATCAGAGATCTGTTGACCCATACCTCTGGTTTGGGTTATGCAGGTATTGGTAGTCCTGCTATGAAGGCCATTTATGCCAAAAATAAAATTTCTGCGGGTATTGGAGAAACAGATGCCAATATCCATACCACAATGCTTAGGCTTGGAGAGCTTCCATTGGAATATCAGCCTGGTGAAAGATGGAATTATGGGCTAAATACCGATGTGTTAGGCCATATCATTGAATTAGTATCTGGCTTGTCATTAGAATCGTTTTTTCAGAAAATGATCTGTGAACCATTAGGTATGCGAGATACTTGGTTTAACCTTCCACTGTCTATACAACCGCGATTGACCAGTATTTATACAAGAGACAGCCTTCGCTTTTTCACCAAAATGGAAGAAGGGAAAAGTCCGATATCACCCAATTTCCCAAATATGAATAAAAGCTATTTTTCTGGTGGTGCGGGTTTGTCTTCTACCGTAAAGGATTATGGTATTTTTCTTCAAATGTTACTGAATAAAGGTTCTTATAATGGTAAACAAATACTTTCTCCCCGAACCGTCGAAATGATGCTTAGTAATCACTCCGGACGATTGATGGGTGATACGCATTTTGGATTGGGATTTTCAATTGTTACTCCCGCTAATACAGATGATATTAGAAATATAGGAACTTTTTCATGGGGAGGTGCCTTTGCAACTACTTATTGGGCCGACCCTAAAGAAAATATAGTGGCTGTTCTAATGACGCAGCAATTAGGATCCGGTCCGGAATGGGGCGAATTACAAAACAAATTTAATGTAGCTATTTATCAGGCTTTAAAATAAACTGGATTTCATTTTTCCCTCATATAAATAGAAGAATTAAGGTAAGTATAATGCCGGCAATGGTAAAATACATTCCTTTTTTGAAAATGCTGGTAGAAGGTAAAAACATCCAGAAAGAGGATACGACAAAAAACAAGAGGGAAAATCCGAAAAATATATTGAAAAAGTAAAGGGGATCTGTAGATTTTGCCTTGTGCAAATGCGTCATTTTATCCATGATAAAGGGCAACTCCTTTACCTTATATCGAGCTATTCCATTGCTTGCATCGTATTGTCCGTTTTCAAAATAACTTATATTACCCTCCGTCTTTATTAATTTAAATCCCTTTATCCCCAATAAAGTACCAAGTTCCTGAGGATTGGCGTTCAGAGAAATTTCCTTGGAAAAATCTTTTTCCTTTTTTAGAAAATCGGTATCTCTGAATATTAATACTACGCCACTAATGGCATAAACGGACATGATACCGACTAAAAAGAACCCTAGATATCTATGTAATTCTCTCATACTTAGCGAAGATAGTGTATATTTTTTCATCGTATTTTACATTAATATTCCGGACATTCAGCCGGTCTTTCAGGTTGTAAATAAAGAATAACAGGGCTGCCTTTTGGTAAAAAGACGCCTTCGCCTGGCATAGGTTCTTGTTTATAAACATACATTCCAGCAAACGAAACATTATTTTCAGGTCCCATTATAGTGCCAATAGTTAAATCATTGGCGATGATATTGGTAGCAGCTTCTTCGTAGATGTAACAGATCAGATTGGGAACGGGTGCGCGGTCTGTGTTTCTCACAGAGATAACAAAATCTAAATAACTGCCTTTCGGAAGTTTTACCACACTGGCATTTATTCTACTGTTTGATAGCCTTTTTCCTTCAAAATAAACCTCTAAAATGGTCTTTTCTTCATATTCTGATTCAAATCGTTCCTCTCGTATTCTTGAATATATACCCAAACGCAGCAGTTGTTTTTGGTAAGCCTCATATTCATCGTTATTAGAAAGTTTTGGCAAAGTGACCGATGGGGCATCTCCACCTGTAATGACACAAAAAATAGTTCTTCCTGACTTGATTTTAGCACCTTTTTCCGGAACCTGGCTGATAATGATTCCCGCTGGTCTGTTTAAAACATACACTTCATCACTGGCTACAAGTTTGAAACCCTGGTCGTCAGCTTTTTCTAAAGCAGAATCAAAACGCATACCAGAATAATCAATGACTTCCTTAGCAGAGCCATGTCTGGTGTAAAGATAAAGGACACCTTTTACCAGATTGATGACAATAAAAATACTGATAATGAAAGTCAACAGATTTTTTAGAAAAAACCAGGATGTCAAAAATTGAAAAGTTTCTGTGGCGTAATCATTCAATTTTTTTGAAAATCGGTTTGGGGCTAAATTATTCATGGCTTCATTTATTCTGTGTTCTCTTTCTTCTTTAGCATCTTCTTGTTCTTCTAATTCTTCTAACACCGCTTCTTCCACTGATTCTTCCTTTACGACCACAATGTCCGAATTTACATGTTGAAATGGTAATTTTTTTTCTTCAAATAGAATAATACTTTCTTCAGTTTCCTCTAATACTATGTCTAAAGGCATTTTATGTTTTGAAAATTCATTTTGATTGAAAATAAACTGGTGCCAGGTAATCTGATTATGCAACATTATATTATCTAACCATTTCTCCTGGGCAGAAAATAAAGGGTTAACTTCCTTTATGAAAATTTGAAAACTTTTATCTTCAAAAACAATGGCATTCAAAGTAGCATAGCCAGGACCATTAAACCCTAAAGATTGAAGTCCTTTTTCTATTTGCTCCATGAATTCAGTCCATATAAATGAAATTTTTTCGAGTAATTTACTTTCGTGTTGATGATAAAGGAATTTTATTTGATCATCATTCCCCTTTTGGGTATGAATGGGGGTAAGGTAAAATCGTTCAAATGAATCTTGTGAATTTTTAAGATGAAAGAAACCAATGATTAATTCATCTTCTTCAGATAACTGTATATAGGTGTTTGAGGGGTTAGATTCCTGCATTTCTTCAAAAAAAAGTTGCCAGATTTTGCGATTCCTTTGGGTTTCAGGAAGGCGGGGCGTATTTTTTACAAAATCCTTGAAGGCATTAATTTCATGTTCCCCTGCTATTTCAATCCTTTTTTTAGCATAATGGTATTCGTCAGTAGTTATAATATATTCAGAAGCAGAAGGAATATTTTCGTTTAACCATGTTGAAATTTGCCAAAATGGAACGGTTTTGATACCATTTTTATTCAAGGATTGTATTTGAGCACTTCTTTTATAATTTACATTTGAAAAAGCTGAGGCTACGCCCCAGTAGGGAAGTTGTTCTTTTTCAAACCATTGGAAAAGAGTTCCTTTCGCAGCTATTTTTCCTGAGGTTATGGGTATCATTCGATACTCTTCTTCCTTTAACTCAGCGACACTTATTTTAGGGCAATGATTTCTTATTTTGTTAAACAACTCATTGATTTCCAATTTGTTTTGAATGGTAAGATATATCCAACGCGCAGGAACCCTGTATAGAATATCCCCCAAACTACTGTTTTCAGAAAAAACTAATATGTTTTCTAAAGTACCTACAATAGCTAGTTTTTCATACCAGCCTATCGCTTCCGACAGGTGATTTTTGTTCATACTTTCCATGGAATCCAGTATGATAGCCTGAGGGAAAACAGGATAATCTGTTTGAAATTTTTCTATTAAAACCTGGTTTAGTTGGGAAGCAATTTTACCCGAAATGCCTCCTGTAAACTCTTGGAAATGTAATATTTGTTTTATTATAATTTCTAAAAACGACGTAGGTGTCTGATCTATGGTGCCTAAATGCTCAAACCAGTTTTTTTCATCAATAACTTCAATAAAAGATTGAATTTCAATTGGATAGGATTTTCCTGATGAGGTTACAAATCCTGAAACTAATTGGGGAGAATTAAATTGAAAATTTTGACCCAACTGGATCATTTGTAAAGAAATTTCCGTTGCCTGTAGTTCCGTTAAGCTAACAGATTCATTTTTTTTTCCTAAAAGTAGATCCTTGTTCGCCATTGGGGGTAAACAATGCCAATGATCATCGTGATACCAAAGGATTGATTGGAACGGCGTTCCATTTGGAATACTAACCAGTTGGATATGGGCTTCTTCCCTTGCTGGCTCTACACCTATAATAAATTCGTCAGATAAATCATTGGCAAATAACTTATCTAAATGACTGATAAATTCTTCCGGGTGCTCTATTTTTACTTTTTTTGTTCCCTGGGTCACCAAAAACAGAGGGAAATCAGGGCCTTCTAACGGATCTGAAAGCCATTCCTTCCATGCCTCTTTTTCAAACCCCGTTCTATTCTGCCAATCCGTTTTACTTATCCAGTCCCTGAAAAACGCACGGTTTATCCTTTCCTGGATGATATCATTTTTTGTGTTTGGCAAAATAAAACTTCCTCCATTTTTTGAAGAATATGGCAAAGGAATAATCTGTATGAACTCACCTAAATCTTTTTTTAACGCCGATGATATGATTTCCGTTTGGCTATTATCCCAATCCATTAAACTAAGTTTTTTGGAAGAGGGACTTCTGAAGTTAAATGATTTAAGATCATTCCACCAGTTTTCAACATCCTGAGCAAAGGCTATGGAAGCAAGATTTAAATTATTTGGAATATTTAACTGATCTAAAATTTCAAATAATGAGAGAACCTTTTTATCATCGGCAGAAAGGGTAACAATAGCGATGTTAAAGTATTGGCCTAAAGTGGAAGGATCTATTTCTTTAATTAAATGGCCTGTCATATCACCGGATATAAAACAAGATTCCTTTACATGAAAAAGTTTTCCTTCTTTGTTTATCCAAATGAGAATTTTTTCCATAGAATAACTTGGTAAATGCAAGTTTATTAACGCTGCACCCAAGAACGATTTTTCCCTATGTCTGGAGCTGCCTCCAAATAAAATACCTGTTTTTATCTTCATTCATTAATTGATTATAAACAATGTAGAGATTCGCTGCTGGGCGCCTTGTATAGTTAACACGTATGTTCCTTTTTCCCAATGGGTACCATCCAACTGTATTTTTTGTTGAAAGGAAGGGTGTAATTGTTTAAATATAAGTTTACCGGAGAGATCATGGATTTCGAGTAGAGCTTCATTTTTAACCTTAAAATCCCATTCCACCTGAATGAGCCCGGTACTTGGATTTGGAAAAATGTTGCAGGTCAGCGCTGGTGGAAGGTATGTCGTATTGACGGTATTATCAATTTTCACATATAAGTAATTTAGCGGAATAAAACCACCCGCTCCATTTGAAAGTATGTATCCAAAAGCATCCTGAATACTATTTTTATTCGTGTGCACATAATTGATTAAGCTGGCTTTTATCTCAGCTTGTGTAAAGAATTGTCCTATTTTTAAGGTGTCAGTTTTTCTAAGGATAACACCGTTTTGAGGCAGTGAGGTAATTATAAATCTCAAGGCGGTATCGGCAATTCCCGGACTATTCACTGTTAAATTTAGCGGTGTAATAAAGTTTTTACCCCCAGCTTTTACCAACAAAGTATCTGATTTTGCTAAGATTGGCATCTGAGGAGAGGAGGTTGAACAAAACTCTATATTCCAGCTTTCAATAGATCCTGCGGTAATACTTTCTCGTTTAACCACTTTGAATCGAAGAATCCAGGTACCTCTTAAAGGTTCTCCTTTAAAAGCAGATAGAGGTTGATTAGGTTTGAAAACAATAGCATCATCGGGTGGACAAATAAGATCTTTTGGTGATTCATCATCAAATCCCAGGATAAATTTATTGGTCAATGCACATCTCTGGTCGAAAAGAATCACCTCAGTACCTTTTGGACTAACGAGGGAGACTCTTAGATTTCTCACATATTCAAACGTTGCTTTTATGAGAGGGATATTAATATCTTTTATGTTTCCATCTTCATTTATAACGATGGAACTCTCTACGGTAGGCGTTCCCTGGCCTGGGATAGTAAGAAGATTAGTATTTCTGCTTGCTTCACATTTAGTTACTGCGGTATGAAAAGTTGAAACCGGCGACCAATTGCCGACGATACACGCGTTATTCGCCCTAACTCTCCAATAAAATAGTTGATTGTCAGCCAGAAATGCGGTGGGAGTAAATGTTCCTGTTTTTAACCCTTGGGAACTACTTACCAAATCGTCCTGACCGAAGCGGGGAGAAGTCGATAATTGAAAATCGTATGTTTCGGCATTTGGTAAAGTGGCCCATTCAAAAGGGGTAGAAAGTATAATTCCTGACTGTCCGTTTAAGGGCTTGCTAGTTTTCAAGCCACTAAAATCGGTCGATAAGGTTTGGATAAATGCCTCCTGTAGGTACACTGTTCCCGCTGTTGTTTTCGCTGTAAGTATCAATGGTAAGGTATCTCTGCGAATGCCTTTGAAAAAGAGGGTCAATTGAACAGAATCACCTGGTTTTACAGGGTTTTTGCTAAATGAAAAAGTAGCATCCGCAGGAAGTCCGCTCTGAACACCGAGGGTAAGGGTGGAATCAAATCCCAGGACACTATTGGTAGTGATATTAAAAATAGCATTATTGGGTAAACAATGTAAGGGAATACCTGCAGGCTCTAATTTCCAGGTAAAAAGAGGCGCGGTCGGATTTTCAATCACAAATTCTTTCTCCGAAACCTGGAAAAATATATTATCTGCCGCTTCGATTAAAAGTCTGGCATTTCCCGAGCTTACCTGAGGCAGGGTAACGAGGGCATTCCCGTCGTTTGGCGTATTTAATGCCAGTGTAAATGGGAAAGTTAAGCCCTTATCTACCGATAATTTTATATGTACAAACTGGCAATTAACGGGTAATTTATTGGTTCCGGCAACTTGCCAGGAAACATTCAGGGTTCCCCCGGCGACTGCTTTAGATTCAGGCGTATTAACTATAAATGGACCAGCCTGATCGGTAACTTTAAACTGTACATCTTTCCAGACTACGGCACCACCTTGAGGGTTATTATCCCTTACGGTAACGCGAAAAGATAAGTTCCTGGCATAATTTGGTAAAATTTCCACTCTGGATGCACTTCCTGCAAGTAAACCTGGCATTTGAGGGAAAACACGAAAGGATTCTTCTCTGGCCGGGTAAGAGCGGAAAAGGGGTGAATTATTCTTGGGCTCTCCAAGGGGGGTTGTAGGTCCGGTATCCATCTGTTCCCAATTATAAGTCAATTTATCATTGTCAGCATCCGTTGCCGCTGCCTCCAGTTTGAAGGGCGTGGAAATAGGAATCGAAAATCCATTTTTGTAAGCTAAAGTTAAAATAGGTACATCATTAGGTGTTGGAATGTTTATACCGCAACCAGCTCCGGAACCCGACTGGACAAAGGGAATGAAATCGTCCAAACTTCCTCCATGAAAATAGTCATCTACATTAAATTGATAATTATCAGCACCACAAGCACTTGCATAAGACATAATGGTAGAACCTCCTCCTGGTTCAAAACCGTCTGCCGGAGCTACATTGTCCTGATTTCCAGCGCAGCTGTTAAATGAGTGAGAACAGGAAAATTGATGACCCAATTCATGGGCAAATACGTTGAGCGTGATGCTCAGTAGGTTAGATGAATAATGACAGGTAACCCCACGGGCTTTTCCGCTGGTACAAACATTACCCAATGTGGCAATACCTACCACGCCACCACTGCAGCCCGAGGTGAATATGTGGCCAATGTCGTAACTATTTGCCCCAACGATGCTATTTATAACGGCGCCATTCTGATTTAACAGCTGGGTAAGATTACTGGGTTCTGGAAAGGGATCCTTTTCAGCATCAAAAAATATTAAGGAATCATTTTTTGCAATCAACTCCAGTTGCACCGCTGCTTCCCGCAATAAAATCTGATTCATACGGTTCACCGACGTGACAAAACTGGTCAATACCGATTCGATGTTACCCCCTTTAGCTTTGGCATATTCAGCCGTGCAAGAAAGAGCAAATCTATATTTTTTCAAGGTTATGGTGGTATTTCTAAGACTGCTACCAAATGAAAGAGCATTTTCTTGCGCTCTTATGACGTCCTCAATACTCTTTTCTTTTGTCTCACATTGTACTGAGGAGGCTTCGGGAATTATTCTGTTTTGAGCATCATAACTTATTATAAATGAGTTATGGTTAGGGTCAGGCTCGACATACCATTCTTCTCCACCTTTTTTAACAACGGCGAATATTTGTCGGGAATTCAATTCCAAACGTATGGATAGCTGTTTATTTGAGGACGCCTGTCCTGAGAATGCCCTAATATTGGGATATTTATCAGCAAGCTCCTTAGCCATTACCTTTTCTTCCTTTAGGTCGAAGGAAATTAATTCCCCATTGGGATGGGGTAGAAAAATACTCGTTTTTTCTCTTTGGGATAACGCTTTTTTTAATAGATCTATGTCCACGCTCCAACGTCTTCCCTCATCTTTTTTTAATGTTTCAACATTGGCCTGCGAGGTTATCCAATGACTTTTCCAATAGGATTGAGCCGAGGCAAAATCGAAAAAAAATAAAAACAAAAGTAAGAGGGGAGCGCGTGAATAGAACATAGATATTTTTTTCATTAGGATATAATAATACAAAAATAAGAACCTTATTCATAAGATTTTAAAAAGTAGCGCCAAGCTGAATATTACCTATATGAAAAATAGGTCCGGTGGCTGATTTTCTTCCTTGATATTTAAATAAAAGACGAATATTTCTTCCTATTATTTTTTCAAATTGGAGGGTCCACTGCCAATTATTTCCTGTTTGCAACCCCTGCAAGAGCGCAAATGATGCAGGACTGTTTTTTAAACCACTGTATTGAATGAAAATATTTGACATTTGTCCTTGGACAGATTGACCTTCCTTTGCATTCCAAGTAGTAGAAAAACTTACGTCCCTTTTATTCAGGGTTCCAGTGTTTTCACTCCATTCCTGCGGCGTACTTTGATCATTTGTGAACGTTAATAGGGAACGAAATGAGTTGGTGGGTAAAAACTGAAGGGATATACTACTTTTTTGAGTGTTCATATCGAAATTCTTTTCTGGAAATCTTTCTGCTTTTTGAGCATTACCGCCTTTACCCAGCTCCGTTCGAAGCAACCATTTGTTCGACATATTCCAACGTAATTTTAAAAAGGCTTCTTGTTGTACCCGCATTTCTGAGCCGATAGTTTGCAGCCATTTTTGAAGCTGTTGATTATTTCCAATCTGTATATCCCATAATTTATGGCCCTTGTTTAAAATCAAAACATTCCTTTGCTGGTAAATTAAAGATACTACATTGGGGTCATCTATGTTTATGGAAAAAGGATTTAAGGATATTAATCCCTGGTCTGCCGTGGTTTTTTTATCCATTCTCCAAGTTGAGTTCCATTGCCATCGGGAGAACTTTTTAAACAATTTGCCCTTATATCTGCCAGGGTCAACGGTAAAAGATTGGGTGAAATGCAAAAACCTGGCAGGTAAATACTGATTACTTAACGTATTAACTCTAATGAAATCTGCCTGATCTTGAAAGGGCGCGATCATCATTTCTTGTTGTTGTAAAATGCCGTCCTGGTTAAACAACGAGTCCAACCAAATATGCGTCCCCTCTCCAGGAGCAACCTTTATGTAAGTATATTCCAGTCTTGGTTCCTGACCACTTCCTCTCTCATACACCGTATTTCCCCGAATTAAACCTTTTAAAATCGAGCCATCTCCCTGAACTTGTCCAAGTAAAACCCCTTTTGACGAAATATTATTTGTTGATTGGTTAATTAAGGACAAATGCCTGTATTGCCAGATTTGTTTCATTTTAAAATGTTTACTTAAAGTATGTGTGCCCTCCAACTTGAAAAAGCGGGCTTTGTAACTCATTTGAAGTTTTTCTTTATCAGGTAAAAAATCTGTTCTGTCCTGGAGTCGTAACACGAAGGTGTTTGCCTTTCTTTCTGGTGATTTAACAGAAAAATGCACTTGATGATAAGCAAAGCTACTGGAATGAATCAGAGAAGTTGCGGGGTTCTGTTGTACTTTTCTTTCACCTTCCAACTGACCACTAAATTGCCATTTATTTTTACCAGATAAGGTGTGATTGAATTGAATAGTGGGCCTTGAAAATGAAGTAATTTCACCTGAATAGTTTGCTGTAACGTGATTAAAAGCGCCGTTAAAAAAGGAATTTTTATTGGCCCAGGTGGCAGAAGCATTTTGCCGTAAGCCGTTAAAAAGCCCTTGTCGAAGATAATGTTCTATCTGGTAGTCTAATTTGATACCTTGCTGAGCGATATAATTTAGTTTTAATCGTATGGTGTTTTCGTTATTTTCAGGGAGATCAACCTTTCCTAACTGATTTGTGAGCCCCCAGTCTCTTAAAAAATCAGGCTGTCGAATGGGTTCCAGCGCAGTATATTTTTTACTCACAAACTCATGGCTCAGAGCAATGTCAAGGAGGTTTGAATGAGCGCCTAAAGGGGTTTGCCATGTCCATTCATTCCAGCTCGCCCAGCCCGTGTTCATTGCATTTTTATAGGTAGAAAAGCGATTATTGTCTTGGTGTGAAAGCCCCATTTCGGTTCGCCAACTTATTTTTTTGAATATATTACGCTCCTGACCCATGGTTAAAATGCTATTTGCTAAGGGGAAAATTATAGGAATGAAAGGGTCATATTGACCCTGAGGCTCACAGGTAACAGGATCAGGGGGTACATATTCATAGATTCTATCGTTTCCAATGATTTGTGTGGACAGTTTGTAATTTCCTTTTCCGGAAGTGGGAATGCCAAATTTTACGGTATATTTTTCTGACAAAGATTCTTTTACATAAATAAAAAAGGTGTCTCTTTTTCCGCATGGTAAAAGCGTATCTCCCTTGGTGTAATAAGTTCTGGTAGGATCGGCATCAGTGGACGATTCCCAACCAGGCAGATAAAGTTTTTCTAACGGAGAGGTTGAATTCGCTAAAAGATTTAAATCTTCCTCTTTCAAATCCCGGAACCTAGGACTAGTTTTACTATCTTGTTGGGTAAGTCCGTTTATAAAAAAGGTGCTGTTTTTATGCCGATATTGACTATTGAAAGCCAAAATAGATCTGTTTTGCTCGGTATTTGCATATTCAAATTCTACCACCACTCTGGTTTCCCTTACCATCAGCTGATTGGGGGTAAAAATGATTTCGCCCCGGTTATAGTCAATGATATAATCTCCGGAAGTACCCCTGATGGCTTTTTTTCCGTTGATAAAGACTTTTTCAGTTCCCGCCAGGATAACAGTTATAGCTCCTGTGGCTGGGGTTGAAAGTCTGTATGGACCTTGGTTTCCTTCTGACACATCTAGGGTAATCCGCTGAAATTGACCTCTTGAAAAGGAGGCACTACCAGTGGTTTCCCATTTTTTTTCCTTGTCAAAAAAATGCAATTTCAGACCTTGCACTTTCTTGTAAAAATTATTAAAATGGCTTTGATCTCTTTGAATTTCAAAATCCCCTGCGGTAAAATGAAATTGATCTTTTTCTAAGGCAATAAATACTTTATCAAATTCTTGTAATTGCAATGTATTTCCAAAGGCTTGAATAGGTAAATTTTCATCTGTTATAGCTGCTCTGATAGTGAAGCCGGGAGCAATTTCGCCAGTAAGCTGAAGATTTAGCTGAGAATTAAGCACAAGATCTTGCCTGTTACCAATGGAAATTCCTCTCATAAAGCCACCGCTATATTCAATTCGTCGAAATTCGTCAGCCATAGAAAAAGACTCGGATTCAGATTTTCCCATCAAATAAAAGGTTTCAAGGCTGTCGGGAATAAGCAGGATACCAGAGGATTTGGTGCTTATCCATTCCTTAGGAAAAGTTCTGTATCGAATAAGTAAGGTGGTACCTTTTTTTAATATTTGACTGTTACGCCATTTTAAAATTCCTGACACCATGAAATATAAACTATCAGGAACTGGAAGGAGTGGGTTGATTTGAAAAATACTAACAGAGGATGAAAAAATCGGTAAACTGTCCAATAATATGTCCTCACCATGGAAAATGACCTTTTTTTCATGCATGTTTCCCCAATCTGCCATGTTTTGTGACATAACATTAAAGGAAATGAATAAACACATTAAAAAATACCATTTAGGCATACCTGTTTATATTTTCAAACTTTTCGTTGTGTAGTTTGCTAGTTGAAAACCTTATTTTTCATTAGGTCTTACCTTTATTTTAACGAGTTTTTCAAACATTTTTACAAAAAAAGTAGTAATTTTGTTTTACTCTTATTTTTCAAATTCAGTTAATCTATACTACCATGTACCAAAAATTACTATTATTAATTTTAGTGAATGGTTTGTTATTTGAGCTGGGGTTTTCACAAACGTCCCTGGATAACAAAAGTAGAACTATTGACGGTACTTTTAATAACCTCTCAAATCCTTACTGGGGTTCAACGGGTTCAAATCTGATCAGACTCGGAAAAGCTGCTTACCAGGATGGTATTTTTCAACCTTTCACAAGTAGGATAAGTGGTAGGGCTATTAGTAATGAAATTTTTGCACAAGATGAAATTGATATAAAAGATCCTTCAAATTTAAGTGATTTTTGTTGGGTTTTTGGACAGTTTATAGATCATGAATTTGGATTAACACCAAATAATTCAGAAAGATTTGATATCGCCGTGCCACCTGGAGATATTTGGTTTGATCCAAATGATAAGGGTAATGCGGTTATTCCAATGAAACGAAACCTTTTTGATAAAAATTCTGGCAATTCCGCATCTAATCCCAGACAGCATGTCAACATGGTTACCTCTTTCATTGATGGTTCAGGTGTCTATGGCTCAGATATGAAGAGGGCAAACTGGTTAAGGTCGTTTAAAAATGGAAAACTTAAGGTATCCGAAGGTAATTTATTACCCTACAATACATTAAGCGGAGAATTAGATTCTCCCATTGATCCCCTGGCACCAGAGATGGGAAATGATACCGGGGAAGAGTCTAAATTGTTCGTTGCCGGTGATGTTCGTGCCAATGAAAATCCCCTCCTAGCCTCAGTTCATACTCTTTTTGTTCGGGAACATAACAGACAGTGTGATTTAATCAAATTACGAAATCCAGCATGGTCAGATGAAGAAATTTATCAATATGCCAGAAAAATAGTAGGGGGCTTTATTCAGCAAATTCTTTTTAATGAATGGTTGCCATCAGTAGGTATTCATTTACCTGCGTATTCAGGATATAAAAGTAATATTAATCCAACAGTAAGTAACGAGTTTACAGGGGCAGGTTTTAGATTGGGTCACACCCTATTGAGTAGTAAAATAAGAAGATTGAATCCGGATGGTACGTCTTTTCAAAGTGCGCTTGACCTCAAACTGAGAGATGTTTTCTTTAAAGTGTCGGTGATAAAAGAAAGTGGTGGTATTGAGCCCTTCCTTCAAGGCATGGGTTCACAAGTTCAACAGCGGTTTGATTCAAAAATAGTGGACGATATTCGTAACTTTTTGTTCGGCAAACCAGGAGAGGGCGGTTTCGATTTGGCTGCAATAAATATACAAAGAGGACGAGAGAGGGGGCTGCCTTCCATAAATGAGGTGAGAAAGGCCTTACAATTGCCTCCCTATAAATCTATCGCCGATATTAATTCCGATAATGTAACCCTTACCAGAAAGCTGGAGTCTCTTTTCAGAGATATTGAATCTATCGACTTATGGGTAGCCTTGCTCTCGGAAAGGAAGTCAGAAGGTACTATTTTTGGAGAAACGATGAAGCATTTTTTAATCTTTACCTTCACAAATTTAAGAGATGGCGACAGATTCTATTATGAAGTAGATCCTGTTTTAAATGCTGAGGACAAAAATTTAATCCGTGAAGTGAAGTTTAGCCATTTGGTCTTAGCTAACACAGCCATTAAAAAGATGCAGTCGCTGGTTTTTAATCAAGTGAACTATCCTGAGGTTTGTGAAAAAATGGACATGGAAGCTACTTTTAGTTTTAGAAACGTGAACGATGTGCCTATTTCTAATATGGGAGTGTATTTTTCAAATCAGTTGATTCATTCGACTAATGCATTGGGAGCATTCTCAGTCAAAAATTTATCGGCGTGCAAAGTCTATGAATTTGTTCTCGCTACCGATGTAGCCAGTCCATTAGCTGGCATAACCACTAAGGATATTCTTTTGATCCAAAATCATATTCTCGGTAATAATAGACTTAAATCTATACCTTCATTGGTCGCTGCAGATATTGATAATTCTGGCGTAGTTTCTTCCTTGGATATCATTATGTTGCGAAAAATAATTCTTGGTTATACCTCAAATTTCAATGTTGAAAATAGCTGGCAATACGTCTCTTCATCAGCTTCTGATATGGGGGTTTTTCCAAATAAAGTCAAATTTCTGGAGAGTAATCCTTATGGAACCCGTCAAGATTTTTACCTGGTTAAAAAGGGGGATGTAGATGGTGATTGGTATAATGGTGCTCCTTCAGAGCCCGTTACCGCATCTATTGTTATAGGGGAAAATGACTTTATTGCAGGTCAGGAAGTAAATTATCCCATTCAATTTTCAGAAGGAGGACGTTGGGGTGGTTTTCAATTTTCGTTAGCAATAAATTCAGATTTGATAGAACTAGAGGATATTCAACGTTCAAATTTGCCCGATTTTTTTGAGACAAATCTTAACTGGAATAAAGAAAAAAATGTGGTTCATGTTTCCTGGAATTATTCTGGAGTAAATGTTCCCTTTTTTGAAAAAAATCAGTTGTTATTTAACCTGAAATTAAAAGCAAAAAAACAGGGGTATTTTAGTGAGGCGGTAACCTTTGCAAAGGATGGTCTTTCACCGGAAATTTATCAGCCTGATGCAACGTCAGGAAAGATAAATTGGACTGTTTTACCAAACCAAATTAATGATTTTACAACCTATTCTCCATATCCTAATCCATTTGTAGAGGAAACTAATATTCCCTACACGCTTGATGCATCTACCTTTGGGGTGTTAAATGTATTTGACTTAACGGGAAAAGTAGTTTTACAAGAAAGAAGATTAATGGCATCGGGAGAGGGAAACTGGCTTATTTCCAGTAACAGACTTTCTCATAGTGGCATTTATTTTTATGACATAGTCACCGATTCGGGACATAAAAGTGCCGGTAAAATTTGGTTGATGCAAAAATAATTTGCAATTTACAGCGAAAATTCGCTAAGTATGAACTCCGAGCATTTCCCTAATCTTTTTAAACCTTTAGATTTAGGTTTTACCCAGCTTAAAAATAGAATTCTTATGGGTTCTATGCACACGGGGCTGGAAGAGGCAAAAAACGGTTTTGAGCGCTTAGCTGCTTATTTTGCCGAAAGAGCTGCGGGACAGGTAGGATTAATGGTAACTGGTGGAATAGCACCTAATAGAGCCGGATGGGTTGCTCCATTTTCTGCCAGACTTACAAATAAAAGAGCTGTTGTAAAACATCAAATGATTACCGAAGCAGTTCATGCAGAAGGTGGCAAAATATGTATGCAAATTCTTCATTCCGGCAGATATGGTTATCATCCAATTTGTGTGGCACCATCTGCTATAAAATCTCCTATTAGTCCCTTTAAACCCTGGGCTCTCAGCGGATCTTCCATTCAAAAAACGATAGTTGATTTTTCACACACCGCACGTTTAGCCCAAGATGCCGGTTACGATGGTATCGAAATAATGGGTTCTGAAGGTTATTTGATTAATCAGTTTTTAGTAACGCATACCAATCATAGAAAAGATCAATGGGGCGGATCCTATCAAAACAGAATGACCTTCCCACTGGAAATAGTTAAAAAGGTCAGAGCAGCAGTAGGTAATGAATTTATCCTTATTTTTAGATTGTCTCTTATTGATTTAGTTCCTAACGGTTCTTCCTGGGAGGAGGTCGTTTTATTGGCTAAAAATCTTGAAAAAGAAGGAGTAAATATTATTAATTCCGGAATTGGTTGGCATGAAGCCAGG
>Ga0209550_10000237_pt1 | contig 49604 bp, 53 predicted proteins | sample LauGreSuBDMM15SN_2_FD_187567 | JGI IMG/M metagenome (GOLD analysis project Ga0209550, IMG submission 187567) | Freshwater lake microbial communities from Lake Michigan, USA - Su13.BD.MM15.SN (SPAdes) (version 5) | ecosystem: Environmental > Aquatic > Freshwater > Lake | place: Lake Michigan...
TTGGTTTTTCGGGAGCAGGATCCGGAACCATATCGATCACTGGAAGGGTCAGTCCAGGGGTTTTTCCAGTCTTCACCATCAACACGAAAAACGTGCTTTCCGGGTACCAAGACCAAACAAATGCAGAAAACAAAACGGGTACCTCAGCTATTGCCCCTCCTGCACCCACACTAAGTGGCGAAGGAGCTAACGAGGTTACTATCGGATATGGTTCGAATTATTTCACTGGATCAGTAGAGGGGTTATTTAATAGTTCAGGAACAATGTCATATTATAACTATGATCAACTGATAATCTTAGTAAGTGGTCTTGGATGGTATAATTTCACGGCAGGGATCTATAGTCTGACTGCAAAGTCAACGGTAAATGGAGTCACGTCAACCTCTAGTCCTACATTTACATTGCAGGTGAATCGCGGACCTCCTGCTATCCAACCCACCGTGCCTCCAACGATGACTTATGGGGTTGAAATACAGTTCAGTGAATTTCAATATGGTTTTACGATTGATAGTTGGGTTTTGGAGGCAACAAATTGTGTGAGTGTAACTCTTATTAGTTACATTGGTTTCATCGGCACCCCTACTGTAGTGTTCAATTCACCTAATGTTGTAAGCATTAGTGGTTATTCAGATAGTACTGAAGTTCAATCTAGTGTTGAACTCGAAATGTCGAACGGTTTGGGTCTCATTTTTAGAGAGAGTTTTTATTCAACCTTACGTGACAGACGTGATTTCGATTAGATTTGTAAGAGGTTTGGTGGGTACAAAAAATCCAAATGACTTATAAAATGAGAGATGACATTTCCAATCACACATATCTAGTAACGAGTTATCATGGATTATATGCATTTTCAAATCATAAATCGACATTGTTACGTGCAGGACTCTATTTTGGTTTAGCTTGCAACCAATTCAATACTTGGTATGTGTTTCATTTCCCATACGGATGTACCGATGTAATGATTGAAAGCCAACATGATAGGTATAAAAAACCGTTTGATCGAGGAGTTATTGCCTCGTTTAAATTTGTTGAGAACGAGATATTCGATTGGAAAATTGAATTCGAAGGTGTCGACAATGGAACGCATGTAATCGTTGTTTATAAGGAAAAGTTATATTGTATAGAAACGTTTCAACAACGTGTATTGGTTCTCAATATCGGTGAAGATTCTTCTTTGACGTATGGAAATCGATATTATTTTAAAGATATTACAATCGATGAACCCATTTACGTTCGCGAGTATCTTTTAAATGAATCATTTGGTGGTTTTCTTGAAAATCAAAAAGAAAATGAAAATTATTGTCACATGAACGCAATCACCATTCAAGATGATTTGATTTATATTAATTGTCCTTTAGGACTGTGCAAAAATACAATTCGTGTTTACGATATTAATTTTGAATATTTGTGGTCGATTGAAATCCCAAAACATTTTTTCTTTTGCCACGACCTTGTTTTTGTAGGCTGCAAAATATACATGACCACCATACCCGATCAAGTGATTAGCTACGACATTGTTCGAAAGAAATTCAATGTTGAATTACAATTGCCCAGTTCATCAAGGCCGAAAGGACTTTCGATTCTTCAAAATGGTATAATGATGGTGGGATTAAGATATCATTTGAGAGGTCCTCACAATGGAAAAATTTTTATACAAAATAGCGACAATTCTTGCGAAATTCAAGGAACTTATAAATGCAATTTTATTACGTGCACGAATAAAGAGATCGATTACAATCATGTGAACTCGATATTAAGAGCACCCTTGGTCAAACGATTGCCGTCCTTGCCGGTTTATATGGCCCCGGTATGTGAATCAATTTCTCGTTGTCAGCATGTTGCACACGAATATATGAAAGCCCATCCAAGTATGCAAGAAAATACAAATGATGAATTTCAAGAATATATCTGGAATTTTTCAGATTTCTCTAACTTTGATAAAGTAATTGCGCGGTCCACTTTTATAAAATCGTTCGTCTTGACAAAAAAAAATAGTCTTCATGATTTAGTGGATAACATTCATTATCCTCTATTGAATTCAATCGAACACATGTACAAAAATCTCGTTAAAAACCTAGAAAAGAAAGGGCACATGACCGGTTTCTACTATGTTTATGGCCCTAAAACATTTTTACCATGGCATACAAATTTAAATTACCCTGATCATCAAAATCAACTTCGGATTTATCACGTTTTCACAAAATATAACAACGTCTCATGGTTCTTATATCGTCATCCGATATCACATCAGATCCATGCTGTACCTGATATCGATTCATATACAAATGTATTTTCCTTAGGAACATATGAGATGCCTCTATGGCACGCCGTTATTAATCCATCGGAAGAAAATTATCGAATATCGCTAGGTTTTTCACTACATCCATTTCGTATCGAAGATGTTTTTTAGCAAAAAAACGCCAAAGTTATATATTTCAATGATTCCATCAAATCAAAAAACAACAAGTTGATGAACCACTCTAACCGATCTTCCACTTGTGGCCACAGTTCAAGCAACTGATGAACAGAGTCATGGGTTCGTCGGCGCTTCGCACTTGTAGCTCCTGGTAGACACACTCGCGCTTCTTGCATTTGCCACATTTGAACTCGGTGGTCATCGCCGTCGGTTTTTCTTCGAACACGTGCATGTCTTTTTTCATACGAGCATCGAGGATGGATGCCCATCGCTCTGGAAACAAGCTTTGTGGATTCATAAAAGGAATGTCGTGGGGTAAAAATTCTTTGGCTTTGAGACGTTGAATGAGTCGCGGATTGCCGACGTATGACTTGGGGTCCAAGTTGACCGCGACCGATCTCGCTTTGTCGCGATAGAGTGACACAAATTTTGGATTCCGCCAATTCTTCGCGATTTGGAGACGATCGCACTGGTCGATACACCAATTGAAGATGCCGATCTCCATATCCTTGGCTTCCAAATCGGTCAATTCAGGGACGCGCACACATATCTGGTCGACGAAATTAACACGAGCCTCATGTTCGGCTTCGACCGTCGACATGGATCTTTCCTTTTTAATACATCATCGACCCTTGTTTTTATATCGTTTTTTGATAAAAAACGAACCGATATAAAACAATGAGCCGTAGAAACGTATGGCAGGATGTTATCCAAGGATAATTACGTGGAGCACATATATGCGTCAAATCTAGAGCACCTACAATTTGACGTGTCGCCCGAGGTATTCCAAGCCAAGTTGCAACACGTGATAAAAAAAAAGAGCAAAGGCCAAGGCATCGAAAAGCAGATCGTTCGCTACCAGTTCCAAGACCTCATTTACGAGATCGAAGACGTGACCAAGATTCGCACTTATCGAAAGAAACCCATCCATCTAGACACGGATTCCGTGACCCACACGATTGTTTGCAAGTATCTCAAAGAAAAAATACCCTACCACATGTTCCCTTCCACCCAAAGTTTGGAACAGGTGATCAAGATTCATTGCACGTCGTTTAAGATTCAACAAAACGTGTTTGTCAATTTTGAAGAACAATCCGACAAAGAGGAGGTCAAAGTTCGCAAGATTTACATCCATGTGAACAAAGAAACCAAGCTAGATCCAGTGCTCATGGAGAAAGCACTGTCAGACGCGTTAAAGCTGATTGCTTAACGGGCTCCACTTGTTGAATTTCTCGATAAACTCACATTTGAATTTAAACTTATCCACAGGCGTAGATTTGGAAAAGGCGGCGCGAAGCATTTTACTCACCTCCAAAGAGTTGACCAATGCAACCCCGACACTCTCGTTTTTATCATAAACTTCATATATATCCGGTTGACCCGTCTTTTGCAACATCATCACCTTCGCCTGCTGACGCGGTGGTGGAGGAGGGGGTGGGAGCGGGTCAATGTCTTCGATGGTGGTGAATTTCTTGTGCTTTTCTTTTTCGACTTTGACCACCAACGACTCGTCAAAATTCATGAGAATATCTTTGAACTTGATGAACAAAGGCCGGAAGTAGACCCCACGACAGGTATAGGGCAAGTTTGATTTGAAGGTTCCCAACATGTCCTCGTGTTCCTCGTAATGAAAATGCCGCTTGACCTGAATCGTCGCCACGTCTTGATCCGGATCCGGCGTATACATGGATTCCATGATGTCGTAGGTGCGATTGAGTCGTTTGACCAAGTTCACCGAGTCCTGAGGCTCCCCACTATCCACGAGTAAATCGTGAATGAGGAACAACCAGGAACCGGTCGAGCTCTTGACCATCTCTCCCGAGAATAACGTCTTCTTGAACAGTGAATCGTCAAACCAGAATTTCACAATCACCATCCTCGGATAAAAGTAACCTTGTTGAACCTTGCGGTCGATAAAGATGCATTGATTCACACCGTTGAAGGTGGTCAAATACAAGTAGTATGGATTCCCGTTGGTCTTCAACGTCATCAAATGTGGCATCGATCGCAATACAGGGACAGATATATCCGGAATAAATTTCTCATGATGTTTTTTTATAATTTTTTGATGATATAGTTCCAACTCATCTAGAATCTGTTTTTTAAACTCGTCGGATTTGATATTGAATCCAATCCGGTTACAAAATGAGATTTCCCCTAGGTGCATATCCAACGTGATAAACACTATACATTCATACATCGATCAATTTTTATATGGGTTTTGTTGCGGCATAAAGACAACCCTCGATCAAAGGATATAGGCAGTTAGCCATGTGTGACCTCGTGATCGACCATCGAGAACACGCCCTCCTCAAGGCGTTCGAAGATGCGAAGATCGAGGTCCAGGTGAAAGCCTTGGACATCGGGGATGTTCACATTTTCGTGAATGGCACAGTGTCTTTTGTGATCGAGCGTAAAACGGTGGCCGATCTAGAAAGCTCCATCAAAGATGGACGATATTCAGAACAAAAAGCTAGAGCCAGTGCATCCTCGGATGGCGGCGTCTTTCTCTACGTGTTAGAAGGGTCCACATCGTTCTCGTTCGAGGATGCCTCTACCCGGTCGAAGATGCTCACCTCGGCGGTCCTCAATACCGTCTTTCGAGACAAGCACCCGTTCATCTTTACCAAAGACGTGAAAGAAACCATGCGATTCTTGATGTGCATGGCGTCGAGAGCGCCCAAGTATGTGGGAGGAGGGGATGGAACGGGGCCGCCGAAATCTTATGAGACTTGTTTGGCCTTGCAACAATCGGTCTCCTCCAAAAAGAAAGAAAACATTGATAAATCCAGATGCTTCATTCACCAACTCTGCTGCATCCCTGGCATCTCGATTAAGAAAGCAGAAGCCATCGTGTCGACCCATCAAGTCGAGACCATGTCAGGATTCGTGGAAAAAATGAAAGAACACCCCAATGCCGTCAAATTCTTCAAAGATACGCCGGGTGTCGGGAACGTGCTAGCGAAGCAAATCTATGAATATTGTGGTCTCTAAATGGGGGCGAAGTTGCCACCGAAGGACATAGGTTGATAATCATAGGCGGTTCCTGGGATAGGTTGTGCTGACACAATGTTGGACGGCACTGAGGTAGGAATCTGTGCATTTAAAGCTTTGTTCTTCTTTATAAAATTATAGAGCACCTCTTCATCCTCTTGGGACGTGGTTTTGCTGCTGCTCGTTGATTTTGCTTCTGTGGTAGTTGTGGCTACTTCTTCAAAGGGTTCGTGGACCACCTGGTTTCCTTCCTGTCGCATCAATAGGTAATTCTTGATCAAAAAATGAAGAATTAAAATAATCAGGATCACCAATATTGCGTTCTTAAGTGCGATCGACAACATATTATCTGTTTATTTACAATTTAAAAATTATGGCGTATATCTCTGCGCGTGGATATAGTTTGCTCAAGGACCAACTCGACGAGACCGAATATGCCAAGATCAAAACCGATCTATCAGTGACCCCCTATTCCCCGCCTGGATATGGTCCGATGGTTCCAGTCAAACCCAACAAGCTTTGGATAGAGACCCCCACGCGCATCTACCTGCCCAAGTTCTACGGGGTTTTAAACTATGGCGTCGTCCCCGATAAACGTTCGGATGGCGACGAGGTAGACTTCGTCTTTGAGGGATCCCTGAGAGAGGAGCAAGAGGTGCCCGTGAAGCTTGTGTTGAATGCCATGTCAGATCCTGTGACCGGACATGGAGGCATTCTCAATGTGTATTGTGGAGGTGGGAAGACCACGATGGCACTCTACATCATGTCGGTGGTGCAACGCAAGACCATGATCGTGGTGCACAAGGACTTTCTCTTGAATCAGTGGAAAGAGAGGATCATGCAGTTTGTGCCTCGCGCCAGCATCGGAATGGTCAAGGCAAAGGTGGTGGACGTGGAGAACAAAGATATCCTCTTGGTATCTTTACAAAGCTTGTCGATGAAAGAGTATGCACCCGAGACATTTAAAGGCGTCGGGCTGGCGATCTTCGACGAGGTGCACCACACGAGTGCCGAGGTGTTTAGCCGAGCGCTGAGAAAAATCGGGTCGTGCAAATGCACCCTCGGGTTGTCGGCGACGATTCAACGAAAAGATGGCCTCACCAAAGTCTTCATCTGGCACTTGGGCGACGTCCTCTACACGGCAGCCCAGCGAAAAGACGACGACGTCGAGGTCCGCGTGATTCCCTACATCCATCCCTCCCCTGAGTATTGTGCTACGCCTACGATCCAGTCGTACTCGGCATCCGGGCCGAAACCCAATGTGTCGCGCATGATCAACAACCTGGTGGCGTTTCCACCTCGAAACGATGTCATTCTTGAATGCATTCGAGACATCTTTGATCGAGAGCCGGCACGAAAGATGCTCATCTTGTCTGACCGGAGGTCCCACTTGACCGAGTTGTGCGCCCTGATTCCCACGGCATGTCCCCATCTCACCTGTGGACTTTATTTAGGTGGAATGAAAGCATCTGCCCTGGTCGAGTGCGAATCCAAAAAAATTATATTGGCCACTTATGCGATCGCGTCTGAAGGGTACGATCAACGAGGATTGGACACGTTAATACTCGCGAGCCCGAGATCCGACGTCGTGCAATCGGTCGGCCGCATTCTCCGAGATAAACAAGGCGAGCGAAAACACACACCGACAGTGATTGACATCCTAGACGAGTTCTCGGTCTTTCCGAGACAATTCGATAAGCGAAAAGCTTTTTACAAATCTTCTAAATTCAAGATCATAGCGCAGACGACGCCGACGAATATGGAGCCCCGAAAGCCCCCCTCCGGAAACCGTTGAGACGAGCCCTCGAGAACATCAACACGATCGCAATGATAAACACGAAAAAGCTGAAGATGGTGTTGAAAAGCGCGATATAAGAGGCTGACTGATAGTTCACGTCATTGGCGACCTCTTTTTTTTTCATGAGAAGGTATGCGTATGTGAACGCCGTGCACCCGACCATGTAAAGAGAGAATAAGATGATGAAAAATCCAAAGCTCATCGTCAAAGCTAGAATCATGATGGTGGCTAAGAAGATGGCCGCACAAGCCAAAGCGATAAAGACGGTCAAGTTTCTAGGAAGCGGGGCCATGTCTATTTATCTTATGGTGGGTTATTATTTTTTCAAACGTTTTTGGGTGGGTTAAAGTAAAACTTAGTCCAATCGTCTTTGCGTCGGTAGACCATCGATCGATACATGAGGACGATGACGATGAGATAGAAGGTGACGAGAAGACCCAAGGCCGTGCCCGTGATGGCCCAACCAAACGTCCCTTGAAGGGAAAAGGCGACGAACAACACGGCGATGCAGACCATGATGATCGTGACTTTGAGGATCTTGGCCGCATATTTGTCATACCCTATCTTCCATTGCGTGTTCATGTAACCAGATCTCATTTTGTAGACATCATTGATGGTTCGTTCCCTAAGCTGGTTCATGCGTGCGTTCTCCGTCTTGAACGTCGTGTGGGCAAATGATGTGAGATTCGTCAAATTATTGATGAGCTGAATTTGAGAAAGCATTTCCATGTACCTAGCTTCCATGCCTTGGAGAACTTGATTGACAACCAAGGTTTCTTGCCCGCCCGGCCATGCATCATTCAACACATGATTCAATTCATAGTCCCGAGTGTTTCCTTGTGCATCTATATTCAACAAGGCAACCAACTCTTTATTGGTGGACTGGTCATTCTTTGCATCTACATTGAGGTCATAATTATATAGATAGGACATGATTTGCTTCTTCTTTTACTCAAGAAGAGTTTTTAAGACACCAGGGTGAAAATGAGAACGATGGCGAGGAGAACCGAAGTGAGGATGATGAGAAGTGATGCATCTGCGGAATTGGAGAAGCTTATCATGATGAGTAGTCCAGTGGCAACGATCAAATAGATGATAAGTATGGCCAACCAAGTCCACTTGTATGCGGCATTCCTCCTCTGTAGCTTTGTGACGGCAGTTTGATTGTTGGAGATATTATTTACGTTCGATCGAGCCATGGTGATTTGCTGATTGACCCCTTCCAAATTTGAAATATTTTGCGCCAAGCGTTGGTGACTGGATTCGCTTTGAACGTTTTTCAAAGTGTGGTTGACATTCTCAATTTGATTGTTGAACAAGGACGTGACGTTCATATCAATTACATTTAACAGTTGTTGAACAACGGCATGGCCTGGGTCAATTTCGGCAATCACATAATAAACCCCGAAGAGGAAGTAAGAGATGAACTTATAAATGCTAAGAATGGCTAGACCACGAACGACGCCGTCGCGAGGTGCGAGATTCGACGAGACAATGTGGGCGGTTGGGAGGAACGACAAGAGATAGAGATAGTTAAAGTAGGGTAGAAACACAGTAGCAATTAAATTTAAATGAATCTGACCGAGTCCTTGAGAAGATCGGGACATCAAATCATCATAAAGCTGTGCTAGAAAACCCGACACGGTTCCATCGCTTTCACCCGTGTATTGATAGACCTTGCCCTCGATTTGATGCAAAAGTGCCGTCAAGTAGGTCAACATGTTAGTGTTCGTGATGGGTGGAGCAGTGGACCCATTCACCGCGGAACAGGAGGTTCCAGCATTGTTGGCACTCGTACATACCTCCTCCTTGATTTCTCCGTAAATCATCATGAAGGTCGAGATGAATGCGGATCTCATGTTAGTTAAAAACTCGGGGGGATAGGCGGTTTGCACATGACTATATGTCTCAATCGGTGCCATTTGAATCGAAAAGATATTCACGATCGAAGTGGCATACGATGTAGCCTGTAAATAGTTGGTGATGTAAGGGTTGCCACCAGAAAATTGGTTGCCATACAATAGCCAATTTTGCAACTTCGGGCTAGCTTGCGTGTCCAACGTCATCTTGCTAAACGCCGCCAAGAGAGCGTCGTAGGTTGCGAATTTAAGATTCATGTCCGTCATGAACTTTTGCACGATGGGGACACTCGTTGCATCTGTGTTGCACAAACGATTGCATAAAAAAATGGGAAACCCAGTCGAGAATTGAAAGTGTTCGAACGTTTGCACAATCGAATTGAATTGATTTTGATAAAACACGGCATCCGACATCTTTACTTTAATTCAGATTTTTACCTCACACCACAGACCTATATACAATCGATGTTCCACATGTGGGTGACACCCGTGTCACCTTGATCATCTGTCCGACCTTGGCGTTCAAGTAGCGACTCATGGGATCCGTCTTTTGAATCTGAGGCAACTGGGTTTTCTTAACCTGGTACATGGTCAAGACGTTATTGATCTCTTCCTCATTTGTGATCAATTCGTGTTTAGGCACCAATTCGTGCGCGGAGATGTTGAACTGTAACTCCAACAAGGTGAATGTTTGATAGTGGGTAAGCGCCTGGTCTTTGTTTTTCTTCAAATCGGAGGGGTCTTTGACCACAATCAAGTAGTACCAGTCCTTGTCCCATTCACGATCCTCCACGTATGCCACGATCTCTTTCCACGCCTTTCCGTTCAAGAAAAACAGGACGATGTTCGAATCTTTTTGAAAATGAAAGATTGAATCTGCTGGATAGTCTTCCTCATGCAACAACTCGTCAAACACGATGCCTCGATCCAACATCATGGCATGTAGGGTCTCTAATGCATTTGCGATCTGTTGCTGCTTTTCGTTGGCGCTTCTAAGGTGACTCATGACAACCGCTTGAATAAACTACCTTTCGTTTTTTTATGTGATGATTTGTATAGGGTATGCCATCCAAGCCAGACAACCTAATCTTGTATGCACAAGTGAAAAAAGAAGCCGACGAAAGATATAAAGTGCCGTCAGCCTATAAGTCCGGATGGCTTGTGAAAACGTATAAAGAGCGCGGCGGCACGTATTCTACGGTGACCGTGTCCAATGGGGTTGAGGTAAAGCCACTTTCTCGATGGTTTGAAGAAAAATGGGTCGATTTGACACGTCCACGATCTGATGGAAATTATGAACCTTGTGGACGAAAGGTTGCTGTAGGGACGTATCCATTATGTCGCCCGAGCGTCCGTGTGACTCCACAAACACCAGTCACCGTGAAAGAACTCTCTCCGGCACAAATCGAGCAGGCCAAAAAAAACAAAGAAAAAGTGAAGGAGCACGGCAAGATTAAATTTTGATCAGATTTATTTTATTTTTTACAGAAAAAATTGAACGGGCATGCGATGATCATGCGTTTCATGATCGCTCGACTATATATTTGTATATATAAATATGAGTAATATTAGTTTAAAAGCAATATTAAACGATTTTACAACCCTTCGTGGGACTCCAACACGTTTATCGCAATTAATAAAAAATGGAACCTACGTAAAAGCCAACGATAATAATGTCAATAATGTACCAACTGGATTACCGATCCAGTTATCACAATTTAAAAATAATAGTGTTATTGCGAGCCCAGCGACTATGGGCTATTGGCGCTTTGTTGCGGGGTGGGAAAACAACGATCTTGTTCGAGCAGGGGATGTAGATAGAACTTGGTTCTTTGACGGTGGAATTTATAATTTTACTCAGTGGAAAATAGATAGAGAACAAGAGTTGATAAATGAAATCAATGCTAATGTTAACTTTTATGAAGAACAATGGCATGGTTGGCTTGGTTCAAGTTGGACTAACTGATTCAGTCTGCAAAATTATAAACAATAAATTCTTTTTTATAGCAAATCACTATAAATATTGATAATTTCAATAGGTTGAAAAGTTGGACTCATTATGAGGACATATCCTCATTACGTTTATGGAATAAAAAAGCTCAATCCGAAGACTAGGAACAGCGGCAATATAAAAATAGGGGTGGCGAGTGATTTATATATAAATATATATAAATATGAGTGTGAGTTTAAACACAATAATAGGCACTTTTACAACCCTTCGTGGGACTCCAACACGCTTATCGCATTTAATAAAAAATGGAACCTACGTAAAAACCAACGATAATAATGTCAATAATGTACCAACTGGATTACCGATCCAGTTATCACAATTTAAAAATAATAGTGATATTGCGAGCCCAGCGGCTATTGGCTATTTGACCTTACAGTCATGGTGGCTAAACCGCGATTATGTGAATGGCGGGTCTGTAGAGGTCACTTGGTTCTTCGACGGTGGAATATATAATATTACTCAATGGAAATTAGATAGACAACAAGAGTTAATAAATGAATTCAATGACCGAGCTAATTCTTATGAACAGGAATGGCAGGAATGGAGTACTGATGGCTGGCCTGACCCACAATGGTACGACCATACTGATCCAAATGATTATTACAATGCTAATAATTTACTTGATTCGATTAAAGATCGACGCATTATACGATACTGTTGGCGCTTTGTTGCGGGGTGGCAAAACAACAATTTTGTTCGAGCGGGGGATGTAGATAGAAATTGGTTATTTGACGGTGATAATTTTTCTCAGTGGAAAATAGATAGAGAACAAGAGTTGATAAATCAAATCAATTCTAATGCTAACTTTTATGAAGAACAATGGAATAGTTGGCTTGGTTCAAGTTGGACTTAACTGATAGAGTCTGCAAAATTATAAACAATAAATACTTTTTAAAAGCAAATCACTATAAATATTGATAATTTCCAATAGGTTGAAAAAGTTGGACGTTTAACCCACCGCCACGGCGGGGGTGTAGATGTCACTTGGTTCTTCGACGGTGGAATATATAATATTACTCAATGGAAATTAGATAGAGAACAAGAGTTAATAAATGAAATCAATGACCGAGCTAATTCTTATGAAGAGGAATGGGATGAATGGGCTGAACCATTTTGGTTTGTTACGTCTGATCCAGATGATATAGGTCTACGCAATATCTGGTACCGAGAACCAGATAACGAATAAAAAATTGCATTGCTTTCAAACTAGCTACACCTAGTCTCCTAGCGCATTATTCGCAGCGAAGGACGACTTTAGCTGGTAGCCTTTGTATCCGCGGGCGTGGTTGTGCGTGGTGCATTTGGCGAGGTGCTTGCTCAAATAGCGGTCTAGGTCCGGCTTGCTCATCAACCGCAAGGGAATGCCATCTTCCTTGATCCAACCTCGGAGCTCTGCATGCGTTTCATCCAACGTGAGGAATGCGCCCTCTTTCTTTTCGACATGTGTCATCAGGAAATGCGACATGTGATCGTTCTGAGACTTGTAATCGGTAGTACACTTCATCACTTCGGCGGGCTCGGACAACCCTTCGATTTGATATCGACGATACATGTGCACCAACAGAGAGGAGAAATATTCGTACCACCCGTCCATCTTTTCAGAAAGGGAGTAGTCGATCGGGAACTCGTTCGGATCCTCGGGATTGGGAGACTCCACGAACTTACTGGTGAATTCGACCACCCGAATCCTTCGCCAGGTGCCACCGTCATCACTTGGAACATGAGGTAGGTGATTGCACAACAACAACATCTTGAATTGAGGATAAAACTCGATCGGTTCCTTGTACATCGCACGCGCCATGATCTTGTCACCACCTGACAACTCCTTCATCAGTCCGATGTTGATCCGTTCGTCCTCGCTCGGCTCCTGCAGACAAGCGAAGCGTTTTCCCTTGGCCCTCGCCAACTCTGAGTTGGCCGCATTCGAGGCCGTGCGCTTCTGCGTCAGTAGCGTGATGGGAAACTTGCAACAATAATCGCCCATCGATTTCTCATATAGCTCGACCAACTTACTCTTGGAATTCGATCCAGAGCCGGTCCATATGTAGAACTTTTGCTCCTTGATCTGACCCGAGATGAAGGTCGAGAACAACTTCAACACATAGTCACGAACCGACTTGTTTGTGAGCACCTGAGCGAGATACTCCTCGACGTCCTGCGAGACCTTGTTGTTCGGGTCATAAGGATGGTAGTTTGTCCATGTGCAAAACGAAATGAAGTCGTCGGGACGACCGTCCCGAAACTCGTGCTTCTCCAGATCATAGACGCCGTTCAAGAATCCAATGAGGTGTGTGTTCGAGTCCAGTTTCTCCTCAAACTTGTCCGAGTAAAACAACTCGGAGCACTCCTTCATCACGTTTTCTTTGAATGAACTCTTGCGCAACTTGTAACTGATTTCCATCAACTTTTTCGCGGTCTCTTCTGCTTTTTGCTGATCTTGTGCGTTCTGTGTGGACATGGCGCGATGCGTGTACTCCACCGACTCCTCCTTGTATTTCATCCAAACCTCGTGGGAAAGCTTCAAGCGGAGACTCACACCCGTGTCGGTCAAGACCCAGCGATGATTCTTGAACTCGTACCAACAACGATGCTTATAGGATCCGCACACATAGTCGTGTTGGTAGATCTGATGCACGACTTTCGCCACGTCGTACTCAGTTCCCGATGTGCTTTGATACAATAGATTCTTGAGGTCGGTCTTGATGAGTTCCGCATAGCCAGCGGGGTTGTCGGATTTCGCCCAGAGATGAAGCGACCCGATGCCCAACGCGCCCTCTCTCATTCGGATCCACACACGACCGCACTCTCCCGCCTTGTACTTGCGACTTGTGGAGGAGAATCGCTCCCACTTGTCCACGAGGCGATTGTCGATGTTCCGCAGGCACCATCCAAGTCGGATCCAGTCATCGTATCGGTCCGCTCGATCCGGCGCAAGTAGGTCCACCAATTTCTCGATTTGTTCGATGTTCTCGTAACGATTCACTTTTTGATTCACTTCTGTGCCAACGATCTTCTTAAAGACGATCGCGTTGCGCCTCAATTCCTCCTCCTTGGCTTCGTAGTCATCGATCTTCTTTTGAACGTCGCTCTTCACCGGAACCTCTCGATGCTTATTTCGGATGGAGAAGAGCCGAATCCACGTGGACTCCTGCTCCTTCTCATCCTCTTCTTCTGCTTCGACCGCGTACACGGAGCCATCGCTCGGGTCGACACGATAGATGTGCGTGACCTTGTAAGGATACGAGCCGCGTTTCTTTGAACCATACATGAACCAATTATTTCGCTCGATAATGGATTCGTCGACAATGTCGTGGATGGCGTTGGTAACCTTGATGGATTCCATGACCGGCCTCAACTTTGTCATCACCTCGCGACGAAGCAGATGCTTGACGCTCGCCTTGGTCACGATGTTCGGAACGACGATGTGAATGCCATCCTTGAGCAGGGACTTCACGGCGACAGGTCCCGGTTTCTCCATGACGTAGAGGCAAAAGTCGTCGACGGGGGTCAGAAAGGCGAGGATCGCCTCGGCATAGATCTTGACGATTTGGTTGATACAGACGACATCGTATAGTTTATTCGCTGGCGCCAGACCATCTTCGGGCGTTGCCCATCGAAGGTCCAAGTCCACGAGCAGAGGACCGATGTGACGATTCTTTTCGGTCACATATAAGTCTTCTCCCTTTGATACGGCCTCTTCGTAAAGCTTATAGAAGCTTTCTAAATGTTCGGATGGGACATAAAACGATGAAGCAGGGGAACTCAAGCTCGTGTGAGTAAAGTCGCAGCCCTTTTCAACCGTGTGGGCATCAATGAATTCCTTAAGGGTCTTCCATACCAACATGGTTTATATTATATCAACAGCTTGTTTTAAATCAACTTCGATTTTTTTAGTCCTATACTTTTATATAGGAGCTTCATGAGTCACAACGCGCAATGCTCGCCCTCACGAAAACACGCGGAGGCATGTTTAACCTTGTCGGAATTGAAGACCGTCGCAGCCATTCATAATCAATCAGGTGGTCCTAAACAGATCGAAAAGGTGTCACATGCACCGTCCGAGTTGCGGAAGGCGATCGAGACCCACTTGGTAAAGGGGTCTGAGGCCGATCGCATGTATCAAAATCTAGTCAAGAAGGCCTTAAAACCTCCCAAGCCTAAAGAATGGAAGGCCAATCCTCGAAAATGGTTGAACACCTTTGATATTTTAAAGGTTATGAAACAATACGAAGACGCGTACTCGACGTTCGTTTTTTTAGGGGTTTTCCCGGTCGATTTTGCAGAACGTGAAGTGTGCTCCCAGACGGACGATGGCATGGCCAACATGTGTCACTTTGATATCCAAGCGCTAATCAAGGAAGGAAAAAAGAGTGCAGGCATGGTGATCAACCTCGATCGACATAACCAATCAGGTTCCCATTGGGTCGCCTGGTACTGTTGCTTTGACGAGAAGGATCCCAAGTATGGACAATGCTACTATGACAGTGGAGGTCGGACGCCCTCACCACACATGGAGGCATTTATGCGGTCAGTTCAGACTCAAATGCCGAAGCACGTCCGAGCTCAATTCAGCTCGGATCGGCATCAACGTCAGAACACGGAATGCGGGATCTTTTCAATGGTGTTTATCATCTTGTGTCTAGAGCTCACCGATGAAAATTATGTGGGTGTGCGGAAACACATCGGTCAGTTTGTGGATCACGGGGACCATGGCATCCATAAGTGGAGATCTCGTCTGTATCGAGAATAATAAAAGTCCTCGGACCGACCATCATAATATGTGTTACACGTACGATTTGTATTTTAACAAGTGCTTCTTGCTCTCAAACAGGATCTCTAATCGATGATCTTGATTTTGAAAATCGAATAGATTTCCATAATAGTCCGTCATTTTAACATCGACACGGGTCAATCGATTAATCGGAGGATTAAACGTTTTCTTCACCGGAGGCAAGGTTAGGTTCTTCCATTCGTTGCACGAGATCAAGGCCGTGGAATTGTGAAGCACTGGGTTCTTGCTTTTGTTGACCGAGAATTGAGGATCGAGGGTGAGAATAACATATTTATTGGGCAGCAAGTTGAGCGAAAATGTGGAGATGAGTTGGTCTCCATCGGATGCGACTGTTTTGGGTGGAAACCCTAGAATGAGCGCAAGATCCGATTTATCGTCAAAGTAAAACGTGAAGGGTCCCAGATTGTTGAGAATGGTGATTTGATTTGTCCTGGACACCATGTTGAATAGAAACCCAGTGCCTTGAAAGGATTCATTCAACAAGGCAACAAGGTCTCCGGGTGTCGCGCAGTTTCCATTGTATAGAATGGTCGTTTGTTGCGGTTCGGAACCTAGCCCGATGGACCATGAGAGGCTGCTATTATTTTTGTTGATTAAAAAATTTGCCCACACGGGGATTTCTTTGACCAAGAGCTCCGCCGAGGTCACTTCTTGAATGTCCGATTCTAAATCGATCTTATACTGGCTCGGCGTGGGGTACAAGGATCGGTCACGATCCCGACTGTCAATCACTACTCGTGTGTGACTGTGGCCGACCTCTGCATTCTTCGGCTCTTGAAAAGGGGGCTTGATGATTGCCGTCCTCGAAAAGTCATAAGTCGTCGCATCTAAAAATTTATCCCTTTCCATCTTCAACCTTTGCAGTGTGGCAAGTTTTTTAATCCACACGTTTTTGCGCTTTAAAAACACCAAAAAATTTAACAAACATAGTAGCATGGATAAATTTTTGAAAATCCAAAACTTTCAAGTTTGTAAGGAAGCATTTATTAATTGGATGTGGGACACCTATCGCATGCGATGCGAAAACGACCTCGATCCTTCAGAAGGGTTGTTTGACGTGATGCGATCTGTTCGCAACGAAGTCGATCCCAACGTGACGACACAGATCAAGGACCTGAACAATTTGGCATTAAATCGGTTGCAAGACGTCTATGTCACCAAGTATAGGCTAAAGAAACAGGTTCAAAACGTGGTGAACACCGACCAACTCGATCGGGATTCCAACTTGTATGGAAACAGACCCGTCGCGTCCACGATGTTGGTGCCTCAATCCACCGTTCAAAAGGATATGACCAACGTCTCTCAACAATTCGATAAGATCATCTCAGAACGGACGCCGACCCCACCTCCACCCACACCCAACCTCATGAGCCCCGAGATCGAAAACGCCATTCCGAGCGACGTATTTGATCGACTCATCGATGACATGAAGTCCTCGTACCTCGAGTCCAGCATTTTACTGCAAAAGCCAAAAGTCCCCGACAACCCGAAGGCACTCTATGAAGCGGTCCCAATCCCGGTCGCAGATGACGATGTGATTCGAGCCATGTTTGATGCGAAAGGGGCGCCTCTCGTTTCGTCCGAAAAGGGGATCACCGAATCGACGTCGCTGGTCCTCAAGCCCCCGGTCAAACGTGACGTGGCATACCGGTACCTCACTATCAATGGTTTCGATCGAAATTGGTTGGCGTCGCCGCTCCGATGCCAATTCAATTTAGACTTTGCCGATCTCACGACGAATTATCGGAATGTCGCTTCCATACGTGCCACGAGCCTAATTGTGCCAAACGAAATCATGGAGAAGAAAGGTTTGTTGCAAATGCCACGATATCAGACAGGGGCACACGAAAGTGGAGCCAAACTCTCGTTTCCGTACCTGTCACTCATGATTGATGAGATCTCCGACGTGTGCGACGGATTTAACAACACGACGCAAAACCAGTTTGCTCAATTCGTGTATGATAATTCTTTTCGATGCCCTAATGGTCGAGGATACGTGATTCTCAGACCCATTCAAGATGAAGTAAAAACGTTCTATCCACAGAGTTTGTCGGCGATCTCACGACTCACCTTTTCCATTCGAAAGCCCAACGGAACTTTGTTCAATGATCACAAGGATAATTACAAGATTTTCAAGATTGAATATGAACAATACAATACGTTTTACATCAAAATCGTCCTAGATAAATACTTTGACAAAAATGAATTCTTTGTGGGCGATACGGTGACTATTCAGGGTTATACGATGTATAAACCCGCCACCTCTCCCCCGTGCTTGACGGTCACTCACTTTAACCAGATGAACGCATTCATCAATCGTCCCGAAGGGCACGACGTCGTCTTGCTGGGCGAGGCCAACGAAAACGGATTCTACCTGTCCTTTTACGTGCTCGCCCCTGGCAATTTCGACTCCACGATCGGAAAACAAGTGGTCGATAGGTGCATGGTCGATGCTTTGAAGGAATACAACATCGGCGTGGCACCTCAAGTGTCGGGCGCGTTGATCAATCTTTCGCTCCAAAACACGCTCTCCCTCACGCTCGGTCTGGATGTCGGAGACCGAAGCATCTTGCAAACCTTGCCGATTTGAAGTGAGACGATTACATACAAAAAGTATTGTAGAAGAAGTCCCGCAACGGTTACGATTCGATAAGCTCTTTATACTCTCTTTCTAGTCGGCGTATTCCAAATGGATGATACGGATTGGCGAGCACGACACACCACATCTTCCAAATGATGAGCGCCGAGTGTTTCTTAGAAAGATAGTCAAATCTAACTTTTTCAAGATGATGCAACGTTTCACAATGTATCCGAACCATTTGCTGGTAGGTATGTTGCAACTTCTCACAATCTGCACGCACTGGAATTTTGGATGCATTTGTATAAGCCATCTGAACATTTCTGAGAAAGTCGAGGCAGGGCAGATAGTCATGAGTCGCGACTCCCATTTCCACGATTTGACAAGGCAGCGATATATAATCTGGCGGTTTGTCTTCACGAAGCCATAACACCAAATACATGTGACCTCCATGCACAGAATACATGGCGTTTTCAAGCTTCATAAACTTGAACGTATGATCCAATGGATGATGGAAAATTTCAAAGGCGGGCAGTTTCATCTGATCTTATCGCTGAGCATTGTCACGTCATTTTTTATATGATTCCTAGCGGCAGAATGCAATATGCGTATAAAGCCATGTGAATTGGTTAGTTCAGATTGCTACAAACATGTACATTTACGATTTGTTCAAGATTATTCGAGATGCTGAGCCGAGCGAAGACGACTTCTACACGAAGCGCGAGCTGAATGATACCGTTCGATCCATCTTGGAAATTCGATCGAGAATCGACCTAGGTGTGGACGTGATCGATCTTCATGAGCGAATGGAGGACGTGGTCGATTATTTGGCCGATGAAAACATGGATATTTCGGGACAGATCAACGCCATCTTTGCGATTCCCGAGGTTCAAGAATACGTCCATCGAGGCGAGCGAGAGGATGTTGACGAGGATGGCGTCGTCGAGCGTCACGTGTCTCCTTTCGCCATTGCGATTCCGTTTGGATTTCTCGTCATCGCCGTGATGTTCAACATTCTTGCCACGCTGAATATCTACGATGCGTGCGCTCGCCTATTATAAGATCGAACCGCTTTTGCGGTAGGCTCGGATGTCGATGATTGACACCGTGATGTTGTCCGTGCTGCCTCTTTTTTTTGCAACCTCGACTAACCCTCGAGTGATTTGTTTTGGATCCTCCAAGATGGGTCGAATCATGTCTTGAACATCGCGCTCCCTCATCACGTCCCACAACCCATCGGATGCCATGATCACATAGCGAACGTGTGCATAGAGGGAGGGTGAAATGCTTCGAATGTCCGGACGTGGGATGAAGAACTTCTTCGCGTATAGGTCCCCAATACCCCTCGACACATTGAGACCACATATACGTGCCGTCGCAGGATTGTTTACATCGTCGTAAGTGATTTCGCCTCCACCCGATTGGATCCTCGCCATTTCCTCGGGCGCAGAAACCTTGTGCTCTTTCGTGATCATTCGGCATTCGCCATCGTCGAGGACGATGATGCCCAGGCTATCGCCGGCATTCGCCATCCAAATGCCTGCCGGGGAAACAAAGGTAAGGATTGCGGTGGACCCAGTGGCAGATAGATGAGGCGTTTGAAGTGCCAGCGTTCGTACTTGATCGTCGACACTCTGAAAGGTTTTGAAAAAGGTCTCGACCATATCAGTGTTGGTGTGATAGTAACTTCGCATGAAAAAAGGAAAAGCCGACACACACACATCGGCCACCTGGCCACCGAGCATCCCGTGACCATCGAAGATGCCAAAGAGTCGTGCTTTTCCGACCACTGGCACGTCATTAAAGAAGCGGTCTTCTTGGCGCGGTCTCAAGTTTTGATCCGTATGTGTGTACCCTAGTTGTATTTGCATCATCATTGGTGTCTAGTAGTCATATGCATATTATATTATTTTGGCGGCCAACCCACCAATTTTGCTCTTCATTTCGAGTTGGGTTAGATTCAACGCCGTGACCTCTCTGAAGACGTATACATAGAGATAGATGAGGGCAGCCATCAAGGCAAGGGAGAGCAAGAGGTTGATCACTGCAATAATCGTCGAGGCATCCATGTTAGAGGGTTACTATTCTATCTGATAAAATCATTTGGATGGTTGAGCCGGAGGCATATTCAAACGTGACATGACGGTGTCGAATTTATTGAAACTCATCGATACAACCGTGAAGGCAAAGGTTAAGATCACCGACACCAACACGTCGCGGGTTCCGACAAATAATGAACAAAACACGATCAGTCGACGGGCCAAGACGCTCGAGGATAAGAATTTCTCGTAAAGCTCTTGAACGTCTTGAATCACAAATCGCATGCCCATGTTGCTCACTAGCATGGCGATCCCCAAAAAGATTTTCGAAACATCAAAACTCGACATCTTATTTTCTGCTGGTAAAATAATATGTCAGACTATGCATACCTGAATGAGGTTTGGTCATCGGCCGGAGGGGGAGGTAAGGTTAAAAAACCATCCGATCCAAGTTGTGAGGGAGGGTTGGACGACATCATGAACGCATACATCGGAAAATCTCAATCGTGTGATCAACCATCTGGTTCCAACGCATGTGCCGAAAACACAGGAAATGTTGCCAAACCCAAAAGCGCTTATGAACCCGAAGGCTACAATCTAGACAATAATTATTACCCGTTGACGCAATATTACGGCGAGGGTCTCAAGGCGATGCCGCCGGCCCCTAAAGCCACGACTCCTATGGTGGCCACCATTCCTCAAGAAGCACTCGAAGAGGTGCCTAGCAAAGATGACATTTATAAAAATATCATTGAAAAATATTCCAACCGTCAAAATAGTACCACCACCCCTGAGAAGTACATCGAATTGGTTATTTATCTCATTTCGGGATTCTTTCTCATCTTCATGATGGAGCAAATTCTTCAAATAGGTAGGTCATTGCACCGATAAGCTAGCGAACGGTTGCTTAGGTTAGATTTAATGTGAATTTACCAGCGGTCGTGGTGTTTTTACCTTTTCGAACAATTCTTTTTGTATTTTGGTCGGGCTGACCAGTTTGTGTCGAGGGCAGTCGTTGCGGCTCTGCTGCTTTCTTCGAAGGTGGGACCTTGGGTTCCCATGAAATTTGCAACGTCTTTGGAAAAGTATAGACGACTTTAAATCCCTTCCCTTGCAAGAATTCGATGAGGTAGGTGACACACTCGTTGAGGTGGTAGAGCGGGTATCCGATCATGACTTCGGGAACTTCAAAGATGAGCGTGTTGACGTTTCGAGTGACCGTGATGCATCCTTGCATTTTCTTGTAAATCGACTCTAATATTTTTTCAAACGCTTCTTGGCGTCTTTCTTTCTTTTTCTTTTGAATGTTAATCATTTCTTGGGCGGTGATAAACTTCATGATCTAATGTTTTTCATTATTTTTTATTAGGATGGATTACGACATAAAACGTGCCGAAGACACTCTATTATGCATAACTATATCAATTTAGTCTTGTCAGGAGGTGCCTTCAAGGCGGTTTCATTCATCGGATGCATTCGAAAGATGGAAGAGGTGGGGTGGATGAACCACTTTAAATGTATTGTCGGCAGTAGTGCGGGGGCAATCGTCGGATTGATGGTGGCCATTGGGCTATCTTCGCAGGACATGGAGCGGATTGCGCAAAAAGAAATAAAGGATTATGCCGAGCGGGAGACGGACACCGATGGCATCTTTGATCTGTTTGATACCTTTGGGTTGATTCAAGGCGACGAATTCGAAGCGCTCATTGCGTCCATCTTGGAGCATGCACGGCTTCCCAAACACGCCACCTTCCTTGACCTCGCGAAAAGAACCGGCCGACACTTTGTGGTGTGCGTGAGTAACGTGACGGACGCGACCTCCGAGTTCTTCTCCGTGGACTCTCGACCAGACATGGAGATCGTGCGAGCCGTGAGAACGAGTATCTCGATTCCGTTCTTGATGACTCCCGTTACAATCGATGATAAAATATACGTGGATGCAGGTTTATTTAACAACTTTCCGGTCGAGTATTTTCATGATGAAGCAAAGCCTTACATGAATACGGTGTCTTTATTAACGCCCATGTCGTTTCATAAAGTGCCTGCCTCCACACTGAATTTTCTCTCCTATCTAAAATCCATCATCGATGCAGTTTTGTATCGACAAAACGACAAAAGCTCGCACCCCGCGTGCTCCTCGGCCAACAACTTGCTCGTCACGTTGGACCCGTTTGGAAATGACCAAATCGATTACACGTATGGGATCGATGTGGAAGATTGGACGAGGATCAAAATGGACGCGCCGATGTTGGAAGATTTCATTGCCCGTGGCTACGATCAAATGAGTTCAAAAATAAATGCGGATCAATAAAGCTAAGACACTAGCGGCTAAGATAAGCTACTTTTAACAAATTCATTGAGCTGGTCGAGCGTCATGGCACCGGTCTTGGATGCCACGAGATTGCTTTTGCCACCATCGAAGATCAAAATGGTGGGAAACGCCGATATGTAGGGCATGTATTGGCTCGCACCCGGCTCAGCCTTTTCGAACTTCATTGAATTAACGTTGGGAATGGACGTCTGCATAAATTGGTCGTAGACGGGAGAGAATCGAGTGCAATAGCCACATGAATTGGAATAAATGTACACGACGTTAAACGTCTCGGAACTCTGGAACATTTCTTTGGACGCATGTGACAAGCTCAAAGCATACGAGATCGCGAAGGAAAGCAACAGAACGAGCAATGCGATCATGGCAGGTCGCCAAGAGAAAGACATTTTGGTGGCCGAGTATTTCATACTTTACTAATTAGCATCTATAAAAAACACCAGAGGCCAATGTGATTATTTTGAACGATGACCGAGATGAACTCCAAATAAGAGGTCGCACTTGGAGAGAGCATCGTGTAAATGGCGGTCATCTCATCCATGTCGATATAGTCGATCATATCAGCCAAGGTCTCCGCAGTGATGATCAACATGCGGTATCGTTCGTCGAACTCGGCGATTTTATCGGTGCACGGATAATCCTGCTCGGTCAACTCATGCAACACATCGATCACCTGGATTTCATTCTCACAAACAAAGAGTGATTTTTTGACAAAGATGGTGGATTGAATGGCTGAGATTGCTTTTTCATATGCGCTCATTTAGATTAGTTTGCGAGCAACACCTTATATGTTGCTGAGCTGAGCTATGTACTTAAGAATTTCTCTTCTATTTTAATTTATGAGTTGTGATCTTATTATCATCGACGGGGACACGTTCATCCGATTGCGTCCTAACCCGCCGGTCATCTTAGACAACGATAAAGTACGCTCCATCTTAAGCCTCGACTGTTTCAATGAGAACAGTGAAAGGATGCTACAAGCCACCTTTCAACAACGCCCTCATCCGGCAAGGGTAAACCACAACTCAAAATACTTTCGAGGAGGGGGAGCCAATCTGATCATTGCAAAACCGCCTAGATTTCGTAACGACTTGACAGCACACGATAAGCTCATGCGCGAAGTTCAGAGCAACATCAACAAAATAGCGGAAGCGAATCAAGAAACCATTTACAAAAAAATAGAAAAAGTAGTGGACGAGCGAAATGTGGAAGAAATCGTGAACATCATATTGATGAGTTGTTCTAGGAACGGCTCGTTCCTTAAAATATTGATGTCGTTAGTGACGGCCCTGGCAGGCAAGTATCCTAAAGAAGTGTCAGAGTGTATTCAAACGTACGTCGCTGATTTTCATCGAGAAATGGAAAGCATCGTGGAATCCTTACGCGTGTTAGATTATGAAGACTACAATGAGTTTTGCTCGTTTTTGAAATGTAAGAACGAAACCATCAACAAGCTACAAATCACCCTGATCTTTTTAAAGTCGTATCAAGACATCATGAGTCCAGATGTTTTCTTTGAAAAGTTGATGAATATCGTGCCAAACGTATCGAATCACATTCAAGATGCCGTCATACAAATGATTCTATTGTTCTTTGAGATGTCGGAAATCAACGAGGGAATTTACAACGCATTCGTGGAACGATGTTTTGACCTCAAAGAGCAAGTGAGCAAAAAGTCAAAGTTTGTCATCGAAGACATCTTGAAAAAGTATGGGCCTAAAATAAAACCGTTGCCGTCGGTTGGAAAGTACATTCCACCCAAACACCACAAACGGCGATAAAAAAATGATGAGTGAACATAAAAACATCGTTCATAGATTAAAGCAAGGATGCAAATCAAAGTGATCGTGTCTTTGTTGAAAGAGTTGAGCGCCCAAGAAAAAAGAAACGGCCTGGTCTTCAAGTTCCGCGCGTATAACAAAGTGATCAAATGTTTGGAAGCGCTAGATCAAGACATTGAAGTTGAATCGGCGGATAAGTTGATGGCCATATGTGAGGGCATTGGAAAGGGCATCAAGGGCAAGATCGACGAGATCATCGCCACGGGAGATCTGACGGCGGTGCAGGCAGAACGTAAAACCACGTCGACCCTCGCGGATCTTCAGAGAATCCATGGCATTGGCCCCAAAAAATCAAAGGAGTTGATGAAGGAAGGCGTCAAGTCGATCGAGGACTTGATGCAACGCATGGACTTGTTGACCGATGCCCAAAAGGTGGGCGTGAAGTACTATCAAGATTTCGAGATGCGCATCCCCCGTAAAGAGATGGACAAGCATCGCGAATTGATCGGGAAGGTGTTTGATGGCGTTGGCATGCCGGGTAGCAAGTTTGAGATCGCGGGAAGTTATCGGCGAGGGGCGAAAGATTCCGGAGACATCGATATCATTCTCACTGCACCCGAGAAAGCCTCGGAGCTATACAATGACTTTATCAAAGGTCTAAAGGCGAAGAAATACCTATCGGATGACCTCGCCTATGGTTTAACCAAGTACATGGGGGTGGGACGCTTACCACGCCACAAAACCGCCCGCCGCGTGGACATCATGATGACGCCCCCGGATCAGTATCCCTTTGCCATCCTGTATTTTACGGGATCGCAACAGTTCAACATCAAGATGCGCAACAAAGCCATCGAGATGGGATACTCCCTGTCCGAACATGGCTTGAAAGTGAGCGGGAAGCCAACCAAGCCGTTGCCCGAACACGGCTTCCGCGAAGAAAAAGACATCTTTGAGTTCCTCGAGTTCACTTATGTTGAACCTGAGCGTAGAAGTTGATCAACGCATTTGGCTGATCGTCGTAGGCGAGTGTTGGATATTTTTTTGCAAAATTTACCAAGTCTTGGTAGATCTTAGGATTTGTGTTCCGAATCCCCTCCACAAACTTGAAGTGTGCCGATTCCATGACCACGTTTGAGCTATCCGCTTTTCCTTGAAGCGCATCGGCGTAGGTCCTTATTTTTTTGGCAACGTTGCCACCCGCATCGACAATCGAATCGTACATGGCACTGGGTGCAGTGTTGATCACCTCGATCACCGAGTTCATGTACTCAGAGCACCGAGAAGCTATGCTTCTCATACCCTTTTCGGAGTATTGAGATTGAGTGGTGCTCAACGCGTTCACGTCTGTCTCAATTTGTTCATTCATGTTCGATTGTTGGAGGTTTTTATCCATTTTTAGTACTCTATTTTTAAACTAAGCAACACCAATCGCATTTCGGATCAATGCAATTTGCGACTCGATTTGCTTCAACGAGGCGTGAATGAGGTCCGCGGATGATGTCAATGGTTTTGTTGACTCCTCTACGGCTTCCTTTGCAGTCACATCTTTGACCTCCTCCAGCTCCTTATTCGTGACCTCATCGGTGTTGGCCGCCATGATGGCGGTCAAGATATCTTGCTCGTTGTCCAATTTAGAGAATTGGGTGATCTCCTCGGGGGTCGGTTTCCTCCCGATCACATTTTCGAAGATCTTGATGGTGTAGAGTCGGGCGTTGTACTCTGCGGTGGAAGGCTGATCGGCCGTGAAGTGCTCGTTGTGAGATCGAACCGAGAAGAGGCTCCAAATTAGATAGGCAATGGCAACGATCAAAAAGATAGATAGGATCGTGTTCTCTTTGTTCATGAATTTCATCATCTGCATTATGGTGAGATTTTTTGATCTCATGCGTATATCAAGTCGTTGTATAACTTTGAATTGATGATGGATAAATCTCGGAGGGTTTTATCGATGAGAAAATATTCCTCGTTCAAATTCGGATCGGGGAAATGGACTTGTTCGTCCATGACGTATTCACCGAAGGGATCTTTCCGACCCTTGAACGTCGCGACGAGTTGGTCGAGTTCGAGCGAAAACATGTCATTAAACTTATTTGGAAGTTTCAACCATGCTTGGATTTGATTTGAGTTTAATGACCAAGGGTTGGGACACGACTGTGCGACGGTCGCAGTGCCGTTGTTTTGAAATCGTTCTTGGACCGTGACCAAGGTGTACAAATAATAGATTAAAAAGACGCACATGCATGTAAAAGGTACGTTTTGTATCTGGCGATAAGTCATTATCAGCCATAATAAGACCATCAAAAATATCCAAAATAACATCACTACAAATATCGACCAAAATGTTTTTTGGATTGGGACCGCTTTGTCTGCTAAGTCATGCAGACTATTTTCGCACGTCAAAGTATGGCGCCTCCCAAACTGTTTTTTTTCGACGTTGATGGAACAATCATTGGGGATATCACCCCGCAAGTTTGCGAATGGTTGATCCTCCGACATTTGGGTCTAAAAACCACCCAATATCGCAAGAATCTGATCGCGCACCTCGCCAATGGTCTGATGCGACCCGATTTGGCCTTGTTCATCGATACCTTAAAAGAAAAGCATAAACACGCAGAGATGTTTATTTTCACGGCAGCCGACCCTGTTTGGGCTGCCTTTTTGATTCCGTGCATCGAAAGCGTCATTGGGTTCAAATTCAATCGCCCCATCTTCACACGAAAACATTGTGAAAATCACGGCGCCACGAAGTCTCTGACCCACGTTGCGAAGATCGCCCATCGGACAGTGGGCACCCTACGTGAGTATAAAATCGAGGACTTTAAAAAATCATGTGTGCTCATCGATAATAGCCATGTCATCAAACCCGGGGAGGAAGCGAGATGGATCACATGTCCGACCTATGCGTACATGGATGTGTATGACGTGTTGAGGCAGGTCCCCGAAGAATTGCTCGCTCAATCCTACCCGGCATTGATACCGACCTTACGTTCACACGGGTTCTATGTGAAGAAGGACGAGAAAATGGTCTCTTATCACACATTTAAACAACATTATTATGATCGACTGTCGCAGTTGCTCGTCACATCCAGTCCCAAGAAAGACGCTTATTGGACCCATTTAGGACACCTCATCCATCACATCGACCACTCACACCTTAAAGATAGCACGATTAGGAAAATAAACAATGGACTTGCTAAGCTTCGACATCGGGACCATTAATCTGGCGTACTGTCAAATCCTTGTGTCTGATGGGGTTTGTCCAAAGGTATGGAAAATCGCCTCACTCAAGGAAAAAAAAGAGGTCATCGATTTTGATGAAACGATGAAACGACTTTTGGAATTTCTCAAAACGACTTGGCCGCCCGGTCAATGTCCAACCCACGTCATTATCGAGAATCAACCGTGTCTTAAAAATCCCTCGATGAAATCGATTCAAATTGCGATCTATACATATTTTGCGTTAATGCACGTACACGTGTCGCTCATCTCTGCTAGCAATAAACTCAAGGTGAAGAAAAACACGACCCCGGTCAATAAAAAAACGTCTTACGCTGAGAAGAAGAAGTTGGCAATCACACTCGCGAGAATGTATATCACCGAAACCAAGAACGAAGAGATGCGACTATTCTTTGAGCGAAGCAAAAAGCAAGACGATTTAAGCGATGCCTACCTCCAGGCATTATTTTACATTGAAAATCTTGCGGTTAAAGAGGTATAAAACTTGTAAAAGTAGTCATTAATAAGATGGAGGAAGACTTGGATATTCTTTTCAACATGAAGAAAATTGGCAGCTCGTCGACCAGTTCGAAGAGCAGCGTGTATAAAGTGGGGAGCAGCGTCAAGTCAAAGTCCGAATCGGAGTCGGGCAACGAGGATCTATCGGATTCCGAGTCGTCGGTGTCTGCGACCACCGTGTCCACGTCGGTATCTTCGAGTGGCAAACGTAGTAGCCGAGGGCGAAAGAAGTTCACGCAGGAGGAGATCGTCAACATGAAAAAAGAAATACTCTATCAATTCGACCGAATGGAGAAGAAGGGGATTAAGTTGCCGCGAAAATTTACCATGGCTTCCTCTCTCGAAGAGATGAAAGTGGAATACGATCGCCTGAAAAAGGATCGAGAGGTCGACAATAGCGTAAAATTTCAACGTGGTGTGCTCATGACCTTGGTTACTGGCATCGAGTTCATGAACTCGAAGTTGGACCCCTTTGACGTCAACTTGGACGGATGGTCCGAGGCCGTCAATGATGACATTCATAACTATGATGACATCTTTGAAGAACTCCATGAAAAATACAAGGGTCGAGCCAACTTTCCACCTGAGTTGAAGTTGATGTTTGCGCTCGGTGGAAGCGCTTTCATGTTTCATTTGAAAACGACCATGTTTAAGAACATGTTTCCCGACATGCATCCGGCGAAAGGCAACCCGGCTCCTACATCGAAGCCTACATCAGGTGCCCCACCCCCACCCCCGTCTGGAGGAGGTCTCGGCGCGATGCTAGGGTCCTTGTTTGGCGGCGGCGGGGTCTTTTCGGGGGTGGGGGTGACCTCACAGGGTGCAACACCTCCACGTGGACAGATGCGGGGACCTAGCAACGCCGAAGACATTCTGCGTGAGTTGAATGCCGACCGCGTGGAGACTGTTGAAACCATGACCGAATCCGAGTTTTCGATGGACGATGGAGGCAGTAACGTCTTTATTCAAAAGAAGACCGGTGGAAGAACCCTTCAAATCTAGTGACTTTGACCACAGAAAAACATAAAAATAGTTTTATGCTCATTAGTTGATTCCACAAATCAAAAAAAAAGATCAAAAAACTTATTTTTACAGAAGCTTGACAGGAGCCAACTTGACGATCTTTGCAGTTTGACCGATACAGGTGACTTGTAGTTTTTGTGTTTGAGCGAATTCGTCGATGGCTCGCTTCACGCCTGGCCAACCGGATGTGTAATCGTCGAATATCATGACCCCACCATTCGCCAGAAGCCGCCAATATAGCTCGATGTCGAGTTTAACAGCCTCGTATTCGTGTCCAGCATCGATATAAATGATATCGGCTTGGATGCCTGATGCCTTTAGGAAATATGCACCTTGTGCACTTGCGATGGGAAGGGGATAAATGTAGTCTACCAGTTTTTCATGTTGCACATTCATGAGAAATTGCTTGTAGAGTTGTGGGAATCCGAGATCACGTTTACCCAAGTGGTTCGCGCACCACGTGAGATGCTCAGGCGATCCGAGCCACGTATCGATGGCGATAATCCGGCCTGACACATTCGATTGCTTCAAGTGATTTGCCATGGTGCATGTAGACAGTCCTTTCCAGGATCCGACTTCGAGGATTAGTAGGTCTTGTTTCTTCGCGATGATGTCAAGCGCACCGGTAAACGTCTCGAGAAAAGGTGGGCCACACCAGCCTTGTAAGTCGAATTCAATGTCCTGGATGGGATGTTCAAACGCTTGCTTGTGAATGGATTCTAGTACATTCATGATGGTTCCTTACTGTGAGAGGTCTGATTGGTTTTATATCTCGTGACCGTTGATGTGTAGATGCGCGAAAATAAAATCAGTTTAGAATTCAAATGTCGAACTTCCCAATTGGTGTCAAGTTGTACGATCCTGGTCTTCCGACACAGAATTTGTTTCTTGGACTTTATAGCTCAAACTATTTGACAATGTCCTCGAGTAACATCGGCACACCATCGAATTTAAATGTGGGAGGGAACTTGACTGTCACCGGCTCTAACACCTTTAATCATGTTTTGGTTCAGAATGCCCTATCTAATACTGGTGTGCTTTCAAATGCAGGCAACGTGTTTCTTGGTACGACCTCCAATAACTACACGAGCAATATGGGATCGTTGTGGACGAACGAAATCGTGACCAACAGTTTTACCTTGTCAGGATCCACATTCACAACCATGGCTGCTTTAATGGGCGCCGGCGCAACGGGTCCTGCAGGAGCGACAGGTGTGGCCGGTCCAGTAGGTGCCACAGGGCCCACTGGATCTGCAGGGTTATCTGGTGCTACGGGACCTACAGGGGCCACAGGATCTACAGGGTTATCTGGTGCGACTGGACCTACAGGGGCCACAGGATATACAGGGTTATCTGGTGCGACTGGACCTACAGGGGCCACTGGACCCACGGGATCTACAGGCTTATCCGGTGCTACGGGACCTACAGGGGCCATTGGACCTACAGGATTAGCCGGTGCTACAGGGGCCACGGGATCTGCAGGGTTATCCGGTGCTACGGGGGCCACGGGATCTGCAGGGTTATCCGGTGCTACGGGTGCTACAGGTGCGACTGGGCTCGGTGGATCTACGGGACCCACCGGTGCCACAGGACCTACAGGATCTACGGGACCCACCGGTGCCACAGGACCTACAGGTGCTACTGGACCTACAGGTGCTACTGGACCTACAGGTGCTACTGGACCTACCGGAACCTTTGATACGAATACGGCCATTTACACATCACAATCTGTGAGTGTGGGTGCAACTGGCATTGTCACAGGCGCAGCAAGTATTGGATGCATCTACGCGTCGAGCAATATTTATGCCAAAGATGTGTCTGCATCTTCTGACATTCGAAAAAAGAAAGATTTTGAAGAGATTGTGGATGCCGTCCAAATGATTCAGAAATTAGAGGGAACCTATTTCAAATTTATTGGAGAAGATCATCGGAAGATCGGGTTGATCGCACAACAGGTTCAGGAAATTCTCCCAGAGGTTGTGTATGATGATGGAACTGGCTACTTATCCGTCTCGTATGGATCTATCGTGGCTCTGCTCATTGAAGGCATGAAAGAAGAGATTAAAAGAAACACAAGTGAATCTGAGCATGTTCAAAATAGGCTGGCAAAGATCGAAGCGACATTAGAGCGTTTGTTGCAGTAGAACCGACGCCCCCGTTTCTTGATCACAATGGATCGATAGATAATGTGTGGACTCGCTCTCCTTCAGCTCTTCCAAGTGCGTCACCAATAGGATGCCGTCGTAGATGTTGAGTAAGGAGAGCAAAAAGTTCGGGACTTTGGATAAGTTGGTCGAATCGCAACTCGTAAAGCCTTCGTCCAAAAACAGTTGTTTCCCAGCCGCACCGACACCTAATCCAGCCCACCCCAATGCGATCCTCACCGCCAGACCCGCGATAAAACGTTGGAAACCGCTGGCCTTCTCGATCGGAGGACGGGCGCCATCCTCCCTGGAAATCGTCCAATCGATTCGCTTGCCATCTCCGGACACGGAACCATCCAACACCAAGGTCGAATCGACCAGATGTATGATCTCGTTCGACAGGCGGGTGACGTTCGGTATGATCGTATTCGTGTATAGGTGCGAAACGAACCCTTCTAATTTACTCGATAGATGCGAGATGCAACCGATCACGTCATCGATGTCCTTCTTGATTGTTTTCCATTTTTCCAATTCTTCCACTTGCAAGTCGCCCTCGGCGAGCTTATCTTTGATCCGTTGAAGTTCGACGCCCGTTTCGATGGCACCTTTCTCGCGATCCAAGAGCGTGATGGCCTCAACCGCTTGCTTTCGGAGCTCATTCTTTTCTACTTTCTCATCCAGCAAGGCGATGCGAGCCACTCTGGCTCGTTCGAGACCGAGCAATAAACCATGACGTCGATCCTCAGATAGTCGTGCAAGGCGAGCGAGCCTTCGTTGATCGCAAGCTCGACATCCCTCCTCGTATGGACCTACGTCGTAGCCGACGTCGTCATCCACCGGTCGTGCCGCGGGACCGAGCTGGGCTAGCTCACGCTCAAACCATGGAATGTCCTTGCCCACGTATTCGGGAGGCATCGGCGAACGACTTCCGTTGCCTTTCACGAGTTTTTTCAAGGCGGCGAGCTCCTTAGTCTCTAGGTCCGTGGTGGCGGGCAAGGCCAGTTGCTTTTCATAATGCGATCGGGGTCGGAGGGCCAGGAGCGCGACATCCACGTCTCGGTGACCGCCCTCGAGCTCGGCCTTTCTCAGAATCATCGATTCTCGTTGGCCGAGAAACGTCGACGTGAAAGCGAGAATCGGTCCAATTCTCGCTCCCACCATCTCAGATAACCACTGGTGTGCCAGCCTCGATTCACGTAGTAGATCCATAAATCGACTGTGTGCGTCGATCTTCATCGCACGATCCAACATTTCCTTTTGGTCGCACGCGTTCATCGAGAAAAAGTCACAGTCGGCGTTCTGCGACACCATGCACGACAACAAGAAAGACTCGTAGGATCCCACGTGCTTGTTCACCCACTCATCGACCGCCACTTTCCCGCTCCGTTCGTTCGTCCATCCGTTCGGACCGAAGATGCACACCAAGGTGTTTTTAGAGTTTGAATGGAGTTTATCGGTGGATTCGGCCTGTTTGTAAAATTGCCGCGTGATTCTGGCCATGATGGGTTTGTCGCCCGGTTCCGAAGGCGCCATTTTCAAAATCATCTGGGTTTGACAGACCGCACCCTTCGGCTTCTGGTAGTTGATGATGGACGACGAAAAATGTTTGTTTGTGCGGCTCGGAAATCCCGTGCCATACAACGAGATCAAGATGGTCTCGAGAAACGAGGTTTTTCCATGCCCATTCTTACCGCCCAACACGGTTATTTTCTTGTCCATGCATTCAAAGTCAAAAACGTTATCGGGACCATAACATAGGATCCAATCCCATTTTAAATTCACGAGACGAAAGGGATTATTTTGGTGTGTCGGATGGTCCTGTTGATAGAGCTGCATTTTCGCAACGACTTTGTCCACGCGCTCCTTCGCTTTGGCCCCGAATTCGGACGAGAGAAGGGGCGGCACCAACGTGTGGATTTCACGTATGAACTTTACGCCGGGATTGTCCTCGCCGACAAACTCGATCCATTGCGAAGGACCTGATTCCAACTTGATCGTGGTGTCTTCATACGTGGCGTCGGCGTCGTCGGGTTCTGTCGCCTCTCCGTCTTTGCTCTTTTTGGTGGCAGCTGTTGCAGTCGCGGTGGCGTCCGTCGCTTTGCCTCCCATCAGGTTCGGGAGGGCGATTTCGACCGGATTGAAAATGTGATAGGCGGATACGTAAGTGTGGGTTGCGCCGAGGGTCCAAAGCAGATATCCATGCCCGATTTCCGCTTCGCCTAAACCTTGTCGGATCATGCTGCCCGCATACCCCCACGCGAACTTGCCATCGATTCGCTTCTTATAGAGGAGTTCTCCGTCGCCACCGCCCTCAACGACGGGTCCATCCGCCACAACCCGTTGATCGTGGATATCACCCATCATGGCCACCGTGTAGCCTTTGAAAAACTCCTCGGCGTATCCCGAGACGACCCCATGAAAGAGGGCGATGCGATGCTTTCGCTTCAATGGCGTGGGGAACGCGATCGGGGTCAGCGTCTTTTCTTTGGCGCTCGTGTTTCCGGAACGCAACACGTCCTGAATGGCGAGCACGCCGATGCATGCGTCGAACGCTGGCCCGAAATCCTCCTTCAAATCGATCACGCAGGTCTCGTCGATGTAGGTGACGCCGTCGATGCCCGGGATGAGGAGCGAGGTGATGAGGTCCACTTCCGTCACCTCCCACTGCTTGTAATCATGATTACCTCGAATGATAAACACATGCTTGACACGATCGGTCAAGCCTTTCATGAAATCGTAGAATAGCTTGATGCCCGGGCTATCCAAACGATTCTTGTTATGAAACACGTCTCCCGTGATGACCACCATGGACTGTTGGGCATGGGGGTCCTCCTCGAGGACATTCAGAAATTTTCCAAAGACGAACGCGTACTCGTCGCATCTAGCCCGAATGGAATCTCCCGATCGAATGTGCAAATCGGAAATATGGTAGATATTGAACATGGTGCCTTTACAGATTCTACATGTGAGATGTCTTTATATCACATTTTAGAAACAAAAAATCAATCACACACGCAAGCGGCGAATTCCATGTCCAAACATCGCTTGGCCGAGGGAGAGCACGCCTGTCGAAGAAACCACTCCTCGTAGTCGCTCTCGTCGAGCTCAGCGGACGCACGTCGCTTCTTCTCCTCGCTCATGGTGACTCGCTTCTCTTTGAGTGGAGCGCCAGGGGGGCCAAAGTCTTTCACCACCACGTTGAACATATCGAAGATGTTGAGTGGACGTGTCTTAGGATGATCGAAGGTCGTATCCTGGACGGTGGTACTCTTGGGGCACTGGACGGTTAGATTTGAAGGCAAAGACATCTATAATAATACGGTTTATGATATCTCTGCCGAATCTTTGAATCAAATTTTGAGTTTCACCCTTTTATATGCCGGGTCCGGGTTTTGCTTTGAAAAACCTCTCCGTTTGAATCAAATGGTCATCGATCTTTTGAAAATCTTGGTGTTGGTCGTCATCCTATTCTTTGGCATCAACATCGACCTCAAAGAAGATGTCCGCGACGAGGTCTACGTGGTTCCCACGCTTGCTTTCCATGCGAGTTTGTCGGTTTGGGTCGCTTGGGTCTTGATCTGGTCTTATCATGCTTCAACAATGCCCGACCTTTGGGACTTGCTGCTTCCAATCCTATATGGGGTGGTCACCTGTCTAGCGATCGGAACCGGGGCTGTCAAGCTTCAACCGAGTGAGAAAATCAGTCCACTATCCATGAGGGTTTCACAGCTTGCGATCCTTTTATCGGTGATTGGGTTATGCTACTATGTCATGAAAATCCCGCGGTTAAAACTGACATAAAGAAATCTAAGACATGTTATATACCACAAAATGTCTAATACCGTGAGCCTCGACAACATCGCCATCAAGATCGCCAACATCAACGTTGATACTTACAACCAACATGTGAATTTCAATCTGCAGGCTAAGAACAATCCCGCACTTCAAACCAATGTTCACGGAAGTGTTCCTTTGTCCGAGCTGCAAACTCTATCTCAAGACGAAATTATGAATTTGATTTGGACGCGCGCCGCACCTCAGTGCGCGTATTGGATTCGTCATATCTCTCGATCGGATCTTCACTTGTCTTCACTCGCGGGATGCAATTACACTCCGATCGACACGACGATCCCCCTTCCTTCTCTTTCCAATCCTGGAATGCCTGGAATGTCTGGAATGCCTTTCATTCCTCCTGTCTCTACTCTACCCTAAGGAGCTAGGTTTTTTTTTATAATAAATGGATGAGATCCCGAATTAGCTCATCCGTTTATAAAGCTGCATGTGCTAATTGTAATGGCGGATAGGCCAAACAGCGCCAATTTATAGTTTCCCAGCTCTTTTTGAAATAGCCATAGAATCACGATGAAGGATACGATCCATAAGTTCATCGAGCTACGAATGTTCTCTAGGTCATCTTGGATGGTCACCGTGAAGTGAGTGGCCGCTATGCCTAAGGCGAAAGGAAGGACGTGCGTGAGACATTGTGCTTGGTAAAACTTAATTGAATCTTGGCTGAGCATCAAGCCCACGGCAACCGTGATGGCTGACAAAATGAATATGGTGAGAGCCCAGCAAATGGCGAGGTGTGACCGAACTTTACGACGGTCTTCCGGGCGTACGTTTGTTTCCACCATGTCAAAGATCGAAAACTCGATGCAGATGGCCACGATATACTCGTATATTTTAAGGTTCGAGTATCGTTTGACCACTTGATCGGAAATGAATAAGTAGGCGATGGCTCTGACCATCGCAAAGGCGAGGATGGCGACGACGGCCACATACAGGGGCGATACTTGTGGCGCGAAGATGAGGAGAGTGAAAGTGCAGATCGCAACGATCCCTAACGCTGCCAACCAGAAGCTAGCAGACTTGACATTTTGAAGCCGGTCCCAGTATAATAGGCGAAGAATGCGATCTTTTAGCGCGTTTGAAAACCCTTGGGTCCATGGAACGAACGCATGTGTCTCTGGGGGTTCGGGTGATAACCTGTTTGTGGGCGACCAAGAGTCTTTGGTCGTGAGCGTAAATAGATTAAGTAAAAGGGTGACCATCGACGTTTGAAACACCCATTGAATTTCTCGTGGAATCGTATCCATCTAGCTTCTATTTAATCCGATAGATTTTAGATTGATTTGCTTGAACATTTCAAGCTTTAGACTCTAGATCGTTCACCCTGGCTTTCAAATCACAAACTTGTTGCTTAAGATCCTTGATGGCTTCGATGAGAACAGATACGATCGGGCCATAGGAGATCGATAAGAATCCTTCGGTATCCTCATGAACGACTTGAGGGATCACCTTCTGAACGTCTTGTGCGATGAGACCGACCTTCTCTTTTTCGTCACCCTCCTTGAATTTGTAGGTGACACCTTGGAGTTGGTCTACCTTTTCAAGAGCGTTTTCGATTGGCGCAATATCTTTCTTTTTTCGGATGTCGGATGATGCTATGAAATCAAGAGCTCGGATTGTCGCTGCGCTGCCTGCTGAATAGTATCCATCAATATATCCGTCTGCTGTTGCGTACCATCCGACACGATAAGTGCTATTGTACCATCCAGTATCTCCTGAAGAATAATACCATCCTTCCACAGTTAGATTGCCATTGATATCAAGGCTCATCCGATCCGCCCCAAACCCAGTTAGGTCACCCGGTAACGAACCTTGGGCTCTGAACCATCTTAGTTTAGTATCACCAAGCTGTACATAGTTAAGCCAAGCTGTATTGTCAGTTGTGTTTCTAAATTCAATACCTCTTTGCAACGAACTTGGGGATTCAAGCCGTAGGTAAGTATGGTCAGCTGTGTTAGTGACGGTTAACATGCCTCCAATCTTGGTGGGTCCTTTAACATATGTGGTTCCCGTGCTCCCTGAGATGCTAAACAAACATTGTTCAGAGCTATTTTCGAATATGAATCCCTGATTGTCAGAATTAGCGACGCGGAATCGTATGGCATCCGAATTGAAATTTGGAGAAGCGACGGCAGTTCCACCTGAGAAACTATTATTAGCACCACTCAAAGCCATATAGATAGCCCAATCATTGTTCGCATCAGACAACATTGCTATTTTTTTGGATGCAGTAATCTTACCATTAGCGATTAAATTGCCTCCGACGGTTAAATGGCCTCCATTAGCAACAGTGACTGATTGTGGTGACCCCCATACTCCCCATTCAGATATCTTTGTTGTTGAATTGTAGCTAATATATGCGCGATCATTATCTTGTTTCCCAACAGCAATACAACAAGTTGAATTAGCAGGTAAATTTGGATTATGAAAATATGCTATAGGAAATCCACCAACTTCACTATTAATGACGTTAAAAGCGCCTCCAATGGTGGTGGCTCCAGTAGCACGCATTGTGCCTTGCACATCTAGTTTATAATCGGGTATAGTTGTGCCAATACCTACCATACCATTAACATACAAACCATGATTACCGCCCATAGTATAAATAGGGGGAGCATATCCGATACCTACTCCGCCTGGACCGACATTAAAATCTTTTGCATGTTCCCCATTTCCAGTACAATTTATATATCTTGTAGCATTGTATTGTTCGGCAGATCCCCAACCCACGTAATCATTATCAACTCCTTCTTTGACAATCTTTAGGAAAGTGCCAGTGTTATAAATTCCTTGAATCTGAAGTTTAGATGCAGGAGATGTCGTACCAATACCCACATAACCACCATTTAGAATTCTCATATATTCACTTCCACCAGTACCAAATGCCATGCCAAGTTGTCCATTAGGTGGGTCAAATTCAATATATGCATGATAAGTTGTATCTACTTTTTTTTGTATTTTTGTTCCAATTCCTTCCCAACCTGGTCCAGTCGTATGTCTATAATCAAAGATTAGTACTTGTTTATTATTATAATCAGTACTATTAGCCATAAATAATATATTACTTGTATTTACAGCTACATTCGATAAAGTAGTTGTATTATACACATTGAGCAATCCACCGACGCTTAAAGCGCCTCCAATGGTGGCTGCTCCAGTAACACCTAGCGTGCTTGAAATTGTAGCGTTTCCTTTACAATATATGTTTCCCGAATTTCCTCGGACACTAAACAAACATTGTTCAGCAGAATTTTCCACGATAAAACTATTTTCACTGTTATCGCCTATACGGACTCGTATCGCATGACTGGTCATGCTACCAGCATTATCACCGGTACATGCAGTTTGATTGTTAAAGCTTACCCCTGGTCCTGAGGTAGCCATGTAGATGGCCCACCCGTTATTGCCCGCATCCCACATCGCCAAACCTTTAGTGTTAGTCCCATTGGTTAGACCTTGTACTACAATCTTACCACCAGCTTTAACATTGCCAGATGGATCTATCCGAATACCCCAAGTGCCAGCGGGATTTCCGTTTTGTCCTGCCATTAATTGCAAAGTAGTATTAGTATCAGTATCAATGATTGGAGTATTTCCATTTAAGTTTGTATTAAGTCTTAATCCCCATGCACCATATGATGCGTATGTTGCATTGGTTGCATTGGTTGCATTGGTTGCATTGGTTGCATTGGTTGCATTTGCAACAGTACCTGTTATATAACTTCCTGCTAAACTTCCATAAAAGTTTGAAGTAGTAATACTGTTATTATTTTTATACATTCCATTTCGTAAATCAAACATATGATTGACTTTATCAAAACAAGTGTCCAATAAACCTATCGAATTCCACGATGCGATATATAAATTATTTGATGCGAGTACCCTCGACGACCCTAATGGTCCACAGTCAGAAAATTCCCTGTCACTTTGTCCTACAAATAACCCGTTACTAAGACCTCCACCAGGACATTCAACCCTAAAATCATTGTTTGCAGTGATTCCTCCGGACGCAGTGAGCAATCCAGTAACTCCTAATGTGTTTGAAAATGTACCACTAGTTGCAGTGATTCCTCCCAACGCCTTGAGCAATCCAGTAACTCCTAATGAGGTTGAAACGATTCCTCCGGATGCAGTGAGCAATCCAGTAACACCTAGCGTGCTTGAAAATGTACCACTAGTTGCAGTGATTCCTCCGGACGCAGTGAGCAATCCAGTAACTCCTAATGTGGTTGAAAATGTACCACTGGTTGCTGATAAGGCGCCTCCAATCGTGGTGTCTCCAGTAGCACGCATTGTGCCATTCACGTCCAAAGTGTATGTTGGATTGACATTACCATTACCAATCCCGACCTTTCCGCTAATGTAAGTAACACCACCTCTAGGCGTGATTCCAACATAGCCCCCTGGGGATATGACGACTGAGTCCGGGCCTGCCGCGCTTACCGAATCATTTTCACAACCAATCAATAACACTGCTCCCTCAGCAGTGTTATTACCATTAGTGATTGTCCCCGAGATCCCAGCCCAATAGTTGTATTGTTGAAAATTTGTAGTTGTATTATTATTATATGGATGGTTTCCCGCAGCCACGTTATCGATGAATTGAATGTACCCATAATCACTTCCATAATTACTTCTAGATGTAAATACAATGCTGCTTACACCATTAGCGTTTTCGTGATTGAGCACAAGTGTTCCTACATTTCCTCCTGCAACAGTTCCGCAACCAGAATCATTCAGGGTGATTGTTGTGCAAGTAATTGCACTTGATGAATCGAAAGTACCCGTAGCGCCAGTGGCTCCAGTAGGTCCAGTGGCTCCCGTAGATCCAGTGGCTCCAGTAGGTCCAGTGGCTCCCGTAGATCCAGTGGCTCCCGTAGATCCAACGGCACCGGTAGGTCCAGTGGCTCCAGTAGGACCTGTGGCTCCCGTAAGTCCTGTTGCACCTTGAGGTCCCGTGGCTCCTTGAGGTCCTGTGGCTCCTGTGAGTCCTGTAGCTCCTGTGGCTCCTTCGGGTCCAGTGGCTCCTGTAGGTCCAGTGGCACCTGTAAGTCCAGTGGCACCTGTGAGTCCTGTGGCACCTGTAAGTCCAGTGGCTCCTGTAAGTCCAGTGGCTCCTGTAGGTCCAGTGGCACCTGTAAGTCCAGTGGCACCTGTAAGTCCAGTGGCACCTTCGGGTCCAGTGGCACCTGTAAGTCCAGTTGCTCCTGTAGGTCCAGTGGCACCTGTAAGTCCAGTTGCTCCTGTAAGTCCAGTTGCTCCTGTAAGTCCAGTGGCTCCTTCGGGTCCAGTGGCTCCTGTGAGTCCTGTGGCACCTGTAAGTCCAGTGGCTCCTGTAGGTCCAGTGGCTCCAGTAAGTCCAGTGGCTCCGATAGGTCCAGTGGATCCTGTGGCACCCGTAGGTCCAGTGGCTCCAGTAAGTCCAGTGGCTCCGATAGGTCCAGTTGCTCCTGTGGGTCCAGTTGCTCCTGTCAAACTGGCCAAAGTAGTGAATTGTTGTCCTGAAATGGTAAAACTGTTGGTTTCAATGGAGGCATTGCTAAGCTTTCCTCCACTAATAATATCTCCTGAAATATAGGCAGACCCTAGATTGCTCAAGTACCCTACATTTGAAATAGACGAAAGCTCGGACAACCCCGTCACATCAAGGTTGCAAAGAACGTTCAAATTACTTTGAACAATCTGGACGTTGCACACGGTGAAAGTATGTGTGTTATAATTGACGGTCATCACGTCCAAATTGCCATTGATTGTCACGTCAGATTGGAACGTTGCCTTTCCAAGATTACTGAAATTCGACGTGATCAAGTTGCAAGTGGTGATATTCGACGAGGCGTAAATGCACCCGGGGAAGAGGGCCCCACTGGCACCCACATTCAAATATGAATTCGTGAAAATGTTCGTATTTGTATCAAATACGCCGGTGGCTCCTGTCAAACCCGTGGCTCCTTGAGGACCTGTGGCTCCTTGAGGACCGGTAGCACCGATTTCTCCTTGAGGACCCGTGGCTCCTTGAGGACCCGTGGCTCCTTGAGGACCTGTGGCTCCTTGAGGACCTGTGGCTCCTTGAGGACCTGTGGCTCCTTGAGGACCTGTGGCTCCTTGAGGACCTGTGGCTCCTTGAGGACCCGTGGCTCCTTGAGGACCTGTGGCTCCTTGAGGACCTGTGGCTCCTTGAGGACCTGTAGCGCCTTGAGGACCTGTAGCGCCTTGAGGACCGGTAGCACCTGTGACTCCCATCCCAGCTGGCCCTGTTGGTCCTTGGGGTCCACTCGCTCCTTGGGGTCCTGTCGCTCCTGAAGGTCCAGTGGCGCCAATTAGCGATGTGACCGTAGAGAATGTCTCGCCAGATAGAGTAATACTCTGGGTCGTAAAATTCGACGCCGACAAATTGGACGTTGATGTGAGTGAACTTGAGATGGCCACATAGTTGGAGGCGTTGGAACTACCGATGATTGTTTTGGCGGTCGGAAACGAGGATGCGATGACAAAATCATCCTTCAACACCCCCGGGAACATATAGGCATCCGAGGATGCGATTTTAATGATGCCCACATTCGACATGTTTATAATATTATGTTACAAAAATATTGCATTGACTGCGCGTTAAAAAACATGAATGTAAATAAAAAATGATTACAAATCCATCGGCAGTCATTCTCGGAATTCTTCTTGTTCTCACCATGTTGGCGTTGGTCGCATTCATCATCTATCATTACATCACCGTCAACAAGTACTGTCCACAAGTGTTTCAAGAGACCCAGTCTCAAAAAATGACATAAAGATATAACCGCCAGGCACATACAGTGTTGTTCATTTTTTAACAGTGAAGACCATATGACACCCAACGAACATGCTCTTCTCGTCCAAGCCGCCAAGGAGACCCAGAAGCCCAATGCTCTGTATGAGCACCGATTTCATCCGCTCACCCATAATAACCAGAACGAGATCAGCGAAGTCAGTCCCATCAGTCAGGAAGTGACGAAAGCGGTCGGGTCTGCCATCTTCGATCCCACCCACCCCAAATTCGCCAAGCTGTCCCTCGACTCTTACAACGAGCTGTGCTATAAACTCAAGCGTTATGGGCCCGGGAATGTGATGGTCGTGCTCGTCGGGTCGTCTGCCGTCGCGCTACTCATGCCGGGTCATCATCTCTTCTCCTTCTCAGACATCGACCTCAAAGTGCTCATCAATCCTAGGCTGCCTCCCGCCGAATTCAAAGAAATCCAAGCAAGGGTGTGCGAAGTATGCAATCAGGTCGTCGCCACCCACAAGCGTCGTCTCGACCGTCTGCTTTTCAAAAAGAAAGAAGGTGACGGGGAAACCAACTACTTCCTCACGGCAGAGGAAGAGCGCCTCTTTCGCGCCTCCATGCTCGAAAAGATCGAGCGACTCAAGATGAACGTGAAATCTCCCATTCAAGACGTCGAAACGCGCAATCGACTCAGTAGCAAAAGTTTCCTCATCACGCGCAGCAACGTTCTCCCTAACACGAGCGTGAAATGCGAGGTGAGCATCCTTCCCAAGGCCGAATGCATCCCGTTGCCGGCCACGCCCATCCGAATGTCGGTCAACGACACGATCGACGTCGTTCACGAAGACGGACGCACCACCTCCTTCACCCTCTATCGCCTGAGGATGCACCACATGGTGACCGAGGAGAACGGGCGCATCGGAGTGAACATGAGGTGCACGAAAGACGATCGCGTGCACCTGCAACTCTTCAAACGATACGAAAAGGTCAATGCTGATCTCGTGGATCTCACCATCCCGAATCAAAATGACACCGAACTCATCTCGTTCGAGCGACGAGGCGGGTTCGCCGGGTACCTCACCCAGTGCGTGAACGCGTTTGGCTCTCTTCTTCGTGTTCCCACGTTGCAAGAATGCAAGCTCGAGCACGAAAAGATGTTGCACGTGTTCACGTGCCCCGAGAGCAAGCGCTCCAAGCGTGAACTGAAGCTCAAGGCGCTGGAAGAAGCGCTTTGCCTGATCCCGATCACGCCCCCCAAGAAAATGAGTAGAAAGAAGTTGAAGCGATCCGTCGTCGTTTAGGTCCCTTAGCTAGTTAGGTAGGCAGTGCATCATCCAAAACAAAACCCCCTAAAAACAAAAAGAGATGCCGCAAGGCATTTTTCTTTTTCTCCGAATGTAATATAATGTCTACGCAAGATTCGTTTAAGGATTTCATTGTCAAGAATGGAGTAATCGCCACGACTGCCGGAATTACGATCGGGTTCGCCACCTCGACGTTCGTCAAGTCGTTCGTGAGCGACGTGATCATGCCCGCCATCTTCACCGTGCTCGTCAAGACCACCGGTAAGAAGAGCTTCTTCTCCGAATACCTCCACAATCAGAGCTTCAGGTTCGCCAACTTCGTGAGCGAGTTGATCACCTGGATCCTGATCGTCCTCGCCGCTTGGTTGGTCCTCAGCATCATCTATCGATACTTCCTCACCCAGAAGGCTCCCTCACCCCCTGCACCCATTGTCAGCAACCCCTTCGCTCCTCCCCCTCCTGCCGTGCCCGTCGTGACCATCCCACAGGAGCAAAAGCAAGCAAAGGCACCCTGGGAAGCTTTCTCGAGTGCCATGCCCACTCAACATCCTGTCGCCTAGATCGACCATGGGGGTGAAATCTCATCCGATTTCATTAATAATATGAGTTTCTGTTATAACCACAGATGACGACCACAGATTGCGGATGCTCTGCCGGATTGCCTCTCACCGGAGGCGGAGGACGTAGTGTGACCAAAGACGATCTCTATCGACGCGCCAAGGCGCTCAACATTGCCGGTCGGTCCACGATGACCAAGGCCGAATTGGCTAGGGCCATCGCCAGGCACGAAAAGAAAACCACCAAACCCCGTCACTAAAAATCGACACGCTGTTTGAGGCCTCAGAGTGCCAACTTATTTTTATACAACGATATGATTGTCATATCTGACGCTCGTACCGGTCAACTCATCGCCCATGCGCCGACATTCGATGAATACGAGTACGACATCGACCATCGAAAAAAAACGGGGTCATGGAAGCTTCGCACGCTCGTCTACTGCAACGACATGATCGCCCTCTCTATTTTCGTGCACATGATGACACGCATGGACCAAAGCGGTTGTCGCTTGCAATTCTTGGTCGAAGAAATCAACCCGAACGATGCTCTTCCGAAGCCGCAGCATCGTATTTCGAGATCCAACGTCAACTTCAACTTGCTGAAATACGCATATGATTTCAAACTCAATACTCAGGTCGGAGCGAGCACCGTCTACGGATTCGACACGACTCCTAGATCCGGGTGCATTTACAACGTGTCCGTGGATCTAAACGCTTTGTTCAATGCAGAGCGGCGGCGGTAAAGGTACGTTACAATACTCTTCGACAAGCTTGCGGTGTTCAAACAAAGTGTGAATTGTGCTTAAAAAGTTTTCGTGAGATTGCGTGCCTTGGTCATCATAAAATTTTATAAAATCGGACATTTCGTCCTTGATGTAACTGGATCCATATTCGTCGCTTTTTTTTGTCAGTTGAGCCGCGATATTTGAGACGACCCGCTTGACCAAGTCATCGATGTTGAATCGTTGCCACATATTTTGCACGTACAGGTACCCATGTGCTTTGCATGGTACATAGATATTCATAAATTGAGGGTAACTCACGTTAAAGTGGGTGTGCTCGATGGACGTTTGCAAGAGGTTCTCGAAATCGTGTCTCATCAGATATTCATTGATGAGACACGAATCATAGCATATGTCATGATCTTCGCTTCCCAAATTTTGTAACATGAGCAATGACATCTTCATACTCTTTGAATGGTTCCTTTTATGCTTTGTTTCAGCGCGGGAGGATGCGCTTTAAAATTATGCATGTGAAATTATCAACCATGCAATACGTGGATGTCTTCACCGGAATCGGGGGCATCGGAATCGCGCTCGCACCTTTCGTCAAACCCATCTTGTACTGCGAACATGACAAATATTGTCAACAAGTCCTCACCTCACGAATGCGTGATGGCCTCCTTGATAAGGCTCCGATCCATGGAGACATCAAGACGCTCCATCTCTCATCCCACCTATCCCCCAAAATGATCGGGGGCGGGTTTCCCTGCCAGGACATCAGCACCGCTGGAAACATGGCAGGCATCGTCGATGGGACTCGTAGCTCACTATTTTATGAAATGTTACGCATCGTGGATGAGACACCTTCCATTCAGATCATGTTCCTAGAGAATGTTTCCAACATCATTAAATGCGGTATGGAAGACGTCGTGAAAGAACTCGACCGCCGCGCTTTTCAATATTTTTGGACCACGCGCGCTGCGTCCGGCCACGGTGCTCCACATCAACGGTCTCGGTGGTTTTGTTTGGCGGTGCGTGGCGACCACGTGTTCGAGCTGCTTCAATCCATCGATCTAAGTAGCGGCGACCCTCCCTTGTGCACGTGGGAAAAAGAGTGGACTCCGCGCATCTCCTTTCGACCCAACTCGGGGGTCGAAGATGACTCATGGGACGAGCACTGGATTCACCGGTGTCACACCCTCGGAAACACGGTGGTGCCCGTGGTGGTCCGATCGGCGTTCATCGAATTGGTGACGTTGTGTCGAAACGCCGATGTGCTTTCGGCCTCCTTGGCGTCTTATTCGACCGTGGCTTCGACGCTCGCCTATCCTTATCCCGAAGCCGGATTCGTGTTGAAAGATCGTTTTTATCCGATGCCGAAGGCCCTCCCCATCGTGAAGCCTGGGCAGATCGATATCGCGATGATGGTCGGAGGCAAAGAGACTCGAATGCAATCATACCCAACCCCTAGACGTGGAATCACGCATCATTCTCAACCGTCCGAGCGAAGCATGCACGACTTGCCCACGGTGCTTGTTCATTGCAATGTCTCTAAAGAATATCAAAATTCTCTCGGCTATCAACCCGGCGAAAAGGCGGTGGTTCCTAACGTGAATTACATCGAATGGATGATGGGCTATCCGAAAGACTGGACCAAAGTGTCACGGGATCTTCCCTTTGTAGCAGATGGGCGAAAGGCGGCAGCTGCAATGGCGACCGGTGAGGAGGAGCCCGTCGTCAAAAAAGAAAAGGTGAAGGCGAACCATAAACAAACGGGCAACGGGCTTCACTTGTTTATGAAAGAAAACCGCGGAAAAGACTTGAAAGAATCATGTGCTTTATGGAGACATCTGTCGCTCGAGACGAAAGCCAGTTATTCGAAACGAGCACGAGAGATGGCGGCGGCGGTCACTGTTGTAAACGAATGAACCGTGTGGCATATTGCTTCATGAATTCATCGTGTGACACGAGAAGGATGGTTTTTGAAGCTCCAAATGTGTCGAGGAGTTTCACCAGCATGTGTTTTGTGGGCACGTCCATAGACGAGGTAGGCTCGTCCATGAGAATGATTTCCGTGTTGGGTCTCAGTAAAACTCGGAGACACCATACGAGCTGTCGTTGCCCTCCACTCAAATTGGATCCGTTCTTCCCCACTGGCTTTTCGATGGCGTCCTCGTCGTAGATGTTGAGCGATTTGATCAAATCGATCGTTTCTTGTCGATCGGTCACCTCGTTGCCATACAGGACGTTATCGATGAGCGGGCGATTGAACAGAATCGGATCTTGAGGAACATATCCCACTCGGGTGCGAATGTTCTTCGGTGTCATGGCAGAAAGAGGCGTATCATCGAGATAGATTTCTCCCGAGTCGGGCTTGTAAAATCTCATGATCAACTTGAGGAGCGTGCTCTTACCGCTGCCGATGTCCCCGTAGATCAGTGTTTTTTGATATCGTTCGAAAGTTAGATCGAGGTGATCAAAGATCACGTGACCTCCTCGCGCAAAGCTTACATCGACGAATTTCACATGATCTTGGGGTAGGTGACTCTGTGGGACGGATGAGGTTTGTGCCACGTTCACTGGCTTTTCCATGCTCAAAAATTCGTTCACACTTAGCATGGCTCCGAGATCGTAAGCTCTCGGACGCATGAGGACGAGGATCCACGACGCGTTTCCGATGAGCGAGATCGCCACCATGAAGATGGAGGAAAAGCTCGACGAGCTGAGGGCCTTGTGTTTCACCAACCAAATACTTCGTATCACAAAGAGCACGAGAAAGATGGGCAATAGGGGGACGCTGAGCGACTTATAAAACATGGTGCAATTGATCATTTTCGAATATTGTTTTGCAAAGTGGTCGGACAGGGTGCGCATCTCTTGGCGCTCGGCTTCTTTTTGATTTGATCCGTAGACGCTCGACAAATTCCTAAATATTTCGTCGAATTGTTCGCTGAGTGAATTGTATGCGTTGTAGCTCGTCAACGAGACGGGGGTGCACTTGGGTGGAAAATTCCAAAAGACGTAGACCAAGATGGAGATAAAGGTGATCAAGAGCAGAGCTAGGCTCACATCGACGTAAAATAGGTACACGACTGATGAAATCAACACGAAGAGAAATGGGATGAGCCAGTCGTTGAAAATCTTGAACCACTCTTTGATGATCCCAGGTGTCTTCATAATTTTGGAGAGCACTTCCCCGGTGTTCAATTCCGTGTAATTTCCTTCGAATTTATCGAGGATTCGCGCAATGATGATGTCACGGGTAATGGTTTCAAAAGCAGGGATGATCGTACGATCTAAATAGTCCTTCATAAAGTTTCCGATCTGCACGATGACCAACATGGTGATGATCCATGTGAGAATCGGCATCGTGGATGTATTTTTCTCGACCGCATAAATTAATTTACCGTATAGATAGGGCAAGTATACGTCCGCAATGGGTGCAAACCCCATCATGCTGAGATTAATCAACATGATCCAAGGATGTTGCCGTGCAAATTCGTAAATGACATCATAAAAAAGACCCATTCTATAAAATAGAACATGTTTTTAATCTTAGTGTGGCGGGTAGTGCTCGCCTAAAAATCTGAGCATCTTATAAATGTCAATCTCAATTCATCTGATTGCATACTATCTTGGAATTTTCGTCGTTTTTGCTTCCCACGTGTTCTCGTTGCTCTATCCTAAACAAAAGTTAGTGAGTATGGAAGTGCATTGTTATCTCAATATCTTGGCGGCTGTCTTGATCGCTTACTACTTTATGTGGCGCGAGAAGTACATCGCGTTCTAGAATTTATTCTCTTTCAAAAAGGATTCAACGGTTGACGATACCGTGAATAAAATGTAGTAGGTAAAGAGATGATGTCGAGATCGGATTATTATAAACTGAATGACTTGTATATCGCCGTTCACAGCAAAGAAGAAGAAACCATCAAAGTTGGCAATCCCATGGCTATTTCAATGCCTTGTGTCGTCATTGAAATTCAGAATTCGCGTGTGTTTTATCTGGCTTCTATGACACACCATACTTCGTGTAATATAACACGCAATTTACAACATGGAAAACACGGCACTGTCGAAATCATGCAATTGTCGCTTGTGTTTGCTAAAATGTTGTACCCGCATATCAACAAAATAGAACTTCAAGACACAAGCGGCTATCATGATCATGAGCTCGGATATAACGTAAATTTATCAGATCAAGAATTTTTTTTCACTGGAAAAACATGGTATGAAAGACATTTGTTGAAAATCAATTTAATTCCTCGGTGCAAGCGAGACAAAATTCGAGTGGATGAGTTAAGACATTTTTTGGATTCTTATCCGTCTAATCAAGACCAGAAGGATTTGCGGGCACGTCATATCAATGTGTCAAAAAGAAAAACGTTTTTAGAAAACTTGATCCATTTGAAATTGAAGAAAGGAAATCCAGCTGTAGAATATATGTTTATATTTCAAAGGGATTTCAAAATTCCAACGTTGCATGGAATCACTTGGATAGGTTCCATGAACTCAATGAATCCTTTTGATATTCCATTCCATGCTCAGAGAATAAAGCGACCACGTAAAGAGGAGGTAAAAGCTATGTGGGGCGGTAAGACACATGAAGAAGCACAAATACAAAACAATCTACAATAAAAAAGCTTATGATGAAACAAATAATTGTTCATAGTCAGCGTACGACCACACCACTTGACCGACTTGAATTGGAAATTCGGACTCAAATAGCGTGGAGTTACGTTGTAAATAGTTTTTCACCATATCCATGGTGACAACCGGGTAGGTGGTCTTGAAATGTTTTGTGATTGCCGGATATGATTCCGTTCTGTGAACCCTACTAGTCCATAATAGTTTCTATTATTGGTGGGATAAGTCGGTCCTTTCACCGCCACAGAGGAAGACGGATTATCATATTTTTT
>Ga0209550_10000238_pt1 | contig 49596 bp, 43 predicted proteins | sample LauGreSuBDMM15SN_2_FD_187567 | JGI IMG/M metagenome (GOLD analysis project Ga0209550, IMG submission 187567) | Freshwater lake microbial communities from Lake Michigan, USA - Su13.BD.MM15.SN (SPAdes) (version 5) | ecosystem: Environmental > Aquatic > Freshwater > Lake | place: Lake Michigan...
TTCTTTCTTCTCTCCTTCAGTTTCCACTACAACAGTTTCTTTCTTCTCTCCTTGAGTTTCCACCACAACAGTTTCTTTCTTCTCTCCTTCAGTTTCCACCACAACAGTTTCTTTCTTAGCATTTTTATGATTTTTCTTTTTGTTATTTTTATTGTCTTCTAATGAAGGAATTACCTTAATTTCTTCGGTTTTTCGAGGAATGATAACTTTTTCTTCAAAATTATTAGTTGCTTCAAAAATTTCTTCGTATTGAGACATTTAATTTATTTAAATATTTTATTTTTGTAATATTTTACATAAAAATTATTGTAAAAATATATAAAAATAAACTAATATAATAAGTATGAAGTTATCAAAAAAAAGCAAACAATTAATAATGTTTTTTACAAAAAATAATAACATAAATAAAATAAACCAAAATACAAAGAGTAAAAATATAATTACAGAATTATATAATGACATTTATAATGCATATACTTATTTAGTAAGTATAAAGGAAAAGAAAAACTATTGCACCATTAAAACAAAAAAAATAGAAAACACATCTCAAATACCTAGACCACAAACATTTAATTCTAAAAGTTTCCCGGAACTAGTGAGAGACCATATCAATGAATTAACAATGACTGAATTAACATATCAGTTTTCTTTGTATGATAGAAATGTAAAACTATTTTTTATACTAGAAGAAGAGAACATCGAATCAAAGATTGAAACCTATAATAAATATGTTGATGCAATGATTATGTGGTTACATATATTAAATCAATATTCATCAAAACAATGTTCGAATACATTAAATATATATTTATATTTAACTTCACTCGAAAAGACACTGCCAAAATCCAACATTAATGTTCTAGATGAAATAAATGTAAATACTGCTTTTACAACTAGTTGTCCAAAAGATTCAGAAATAGTTATATTTCGTAAAGAAGAATGGTTTAAAGTATTTATTCACGAAACGTTTCATAGTTTCGGACTAGATTTTTCAGATATGAATAATATTGATTATAACAAATGTATATTAAATATTTTCCAAGTTGAGTCTGATGTAAATTTATACGAATCTTACACAGAATTTTGGGCAGAAATAATAAATTTATTATTTTGTAGTTTTTTTTCATTAAAAGACAAAACAAATGTGAATGATTTTCTCTCTACATCTGAGTTTTTAATTAATTTTGAAAGAACGTACAGCTTCTTTCAGTTGGTAAAAATCCTAAATTTTATGGGGTTATCGTACAAAGATTTATACTCGAAATCCGAGACCAGTAATATTTTAAGAGAGAATTTATACAAGGAAAAAACAAATGTATTATCTTATTTTGTGATTAAAACAATATTAATGAATAATTACCAAGGTTTTTTGGCTTGGTGTAAAAGTAATAATTTGTCTTTATTACAATTTAAAAAAACAATTTCTAACCAAAAAGAATTTTGTAAATTTATTGCAAAAAATTATAAGACTTCCACTATGATTGAAGGCATTAATGAAACACAATTATTTTTAACTAATATTACTAAAAATAATAAAACAAATAGTAAACCACTAAATAAAATAGATAACTTCATTTTATCAAATTTGCGTATGAGTATTTGTGAGTTAGGATAGATCCAATCTCGCGTACTTTTTGTAGTGTGACCTGCAGTAATTTTCTCCTACTAAACAAGTTTTACCACATTTATTACCATTCATTTTAGGTAGACAGCAAATATACTTATACATACCATTACCAATACTTTTTTTATTTTCTCTCCAAGCTTTACTAGCTTCATCAAAATTTATATGATCGTATAATGGTAAATAATTTAATTTTTTTGATATAGGTTGCATATTTGTTTGACTTCTGGTTTGCATATTTGTTTGACTTCTGGTTTGCATATTTGTATATTATGTTATAAATAATATGAAAAACTCAATTTTAATATTAAATATATAATTAGATTGTGAAATATATATTTATACACTGATTATAAATGATTCTTTATAATAAATATCATTTTTCCATTCATTATTTAACCAAATACTAGGAAATGTAACGATTTTATATGGATGAGTATTTAAATAAGATGCCCACCAACTAAAAGTACTATTACTACATATACCTCCTTTTTTACAAAAAGACATTAAATACATACTTTCTAAACAATTAGCTTTATCTACAAATTTTTTTTTTATATCATTAAAAACGTCGTATGTTTTACAATATTCTATATCATTACTAAAAATTAAAAACAATGGATCTTTATCAAATTCTAAAATTTTTTTAATTGCTTTTCTATAATATGAATCATAATCAATCTGATACAATTTATTATCTAGATAATCTCCACGACGCACGTGTATGAAGTAACTATTTTGTAATAAATGTCTCTCAATTGTAGTCATTCTTGTTTGAACATTTCTATATATTTCATTTGATTTAAACAACTGAATTATTTCATCTTTATATTCTATAAAATATTTTTCATTTTGAAAATAACCGTTTAAAACAATATCAGTATCAAATACTAATTTTTTATATAAAAAACAATCTTGATTTAATTCATTATAAATAGTGGTAGATATATTTTTTATAAAATTAATATTTATATTTGGAAATTTATTAAAAATACTTTTAATTAGAGTATTATTATCTTGAATATGTGTAAAGTTTTCTTTTATATGACTGCTATTTAATACAATAAAATTCATATTATTTTTCTTTGCAATTCCGTATCCAGAAGCAATTTGAAACATTTGGTTTCCTAGACCACCGTGTATTCTTAAATATAGTGTGTTTTTGTGATCATAGTTATGATAAGAGTATCTTTCATTTAAATTTAGTATATCATCTGAATATAAAGTAGTTTGGATGGGAAAAATACCACGTTGGTTTAAAATATAACCTATCATTTTATCTTCGTAAAAAATTTTTTTGATATTTTCCTCTTTTGTTTCCTTAATTACACGTAAGGACTTATTACTTAGATAGTATAGAGGACCACCGCAAAAAACCGAAGATGGATTTTCAATTTCCGTTTCTATATTTATATTTCTATGTTCGCACTTGCTAGAATCTGGTTTTTTATTCATAACTACAGTTAACCCAGAGTATTCTATATTTAAATATGTTAAATGGTCTATAAATTCCAAAATAGACTCCACGTTTAAAATAATATCATCGTCACATTTAAAACAACCATTTATTGACGGATATAAATTTATAATTGCTTTAAATAATCTTAGTGTTTTTGAATATAAAAATGCATAATCATCTTCCACATTTAATACTAAATATTTGTCGTCGATTAATTCATACTCTTTATCGATAGTAGTATCTCCATAAACTATAAATGATTTGATTTTATAGTTTAACAAAATATCAGAATTTATATTAAATAATTTTCTAGATTTTTGTAAATTTTTTTTACAAGAATATATTAAAAATAAATACTCCATATTTATTTAATAATATAAAATTTTTATTTGTATTATACACATTATTTTGTTACGTTTTTATAAAAAATGTATGGGTAAACCCATTATATATGATTATAAAATTTTACGTTTTACAATAAAATTGAAAAGAACAAAACCTATATTTCTAATTCAAAAAACAATTTTATGGGAATCAAATACCTTAATCGTTTCTTAAAGGAAAATGCTGGTAAATCTATGAAATTTATATCTATTGCGGAATTGTCGGGTAAAAAAATCGCGATTGATATAAGTATATATATTTACAAGTTTATATCAGAGGATTCTTTGATAGAAAATATATATTTAATGCTATCTATATTTAGACATTATAATATAACACCAATCTTTATATTTGACGGAAAACCACCAAAAGAGAAAAAACAATTATTGATAAAACGTAGACAGGATAAAAAAGAAGCAGAACAAGAATATAATAATCTTAAAAGTATACTGAATAATGGAAATGTTATAGATGATAGTGAAAAACAAGATATTATTAATAATATGGATATGTTAAAAAGAAAGTTTATAACTGTAAGTAAAAATGACATAGAATGTGTAAAGAATTTAATACGCTTCTATGGCGCCACGTATTTTGATGCTCATGGAGAAGCTGACGAGTTATGTGCAATGTTAACAGTAAAAAATAAAGTATGGGCGTGTTTAAGTGAAGATATGGATATGTTTGTATATGGATGTCCTAGAGTGATTAGATATATTAGCTTACTGAATCACACCGCTGTTTTGTATAATACGCAGGATATTTTAGATAATTTAGGTGTAACACAACAAGAATTGAGGGAAATTTGCATATTATCAGGAACAGATTATAATAATGTAAACAATGATGACTCTATAAATCTATACACAACTTTAAAATATTTTAAAAAATATCATAAGGATATTGGAGAAGATCGATATAAAAATGGGTTTTATGAGTGGTTAAATAAACATACAGATTATATTAAAGATTATGAATTATTAAAAAGAATTAATAAAATGTTTGACTTGACAGAAAATTGTAATATTAAATTATTTGAAAATATTGTAATATCAAATAGTGCCATTCTTAAGAATGAAATACATAATATACTAAAAAATGATGGTTTTGTGTTTCCTATTTAGAGCAATATATATTTACTTGTACGCGTATTTTTTTTGTAATATAAAAATATCTTTTTATATAAATGATCGATTTATATAAAAATATTTATAACAGACAAACATTGAAAGACAATATATATAATGTAAAATTAATAGACATATTAAAAACACAAAAAATAGACGTATTTTTTGCTGTGCGTTATATTTTGAACAGAAAGTACCAATTGCACGAAGATGATAATATTACTAGTGATATTGTGTTGAAATACCAGCCTCATATTACATACGAACAATTGCAAGAATCATTATTAAACTATGAATCAGATGATGATAGCGTGGATAATTTTGAAACAGTTTGCGATAAAAAATAAAATTGAATATATTTAAACACCTTATGTTCTCTGATATAATACATATTAGTTAAAATGTTAAACCGAACCTTTTATATTTTGAGAAATTCAATGAAAAATAAATACCGTTTTTTAGATGGTAAACAAAAGTATAAAAAAAATATTTCCCAAATACAATTGCAAAATACAAAAAATAATTTTAATAAGACTTCTACGCGAAAATTTCATTCAAATAAGAATATGCCATTTAATGAACCAATGTTTCCTATGAATAATGGTCCTGACATTTGGATTATTATATTCGCATCTATATCCGGATATATTTATTCGAATTGTTTTTTAGATAAAAAAGATAAAAAGATAAAATAATTTGTCCGCTCAATTCTAGATTTGTATAGATTATTAGAATTGTACTCATATTTTCATAAATGTCTTTATTAAGTATTTCAAAAATTAATTATATAATTATGTAGTCCTTGAGGACTATATAATTTTTATTTATGTATTTTTATGTATTTTTATGTATTTTTATGTATTTTTATGTATTTTTTACTTTATTATAAAATTTAAGCAGTTGCAACAACAGCCTTGACAGCCTTGGCAAAGTGAGGAGACATATACTTTTGCAAGTTGAAATAAGTCAACTCATCAGTCTTCTTGAGCTTAAGAAGGGCAGCAAGCTTGGTATCAGGGTTGATCTTGCGACCATTCTCCTTGTCCTGGAGCTTGTGAGCACGAATGTAGGTGTTAATCTCACGAGTAACATCAGTGCGTGCCATCTCTGAACCCTTCTCCTTTCCGAGGAAAGAAGCAAGCTCGTCAGAAATCTTGGTAGGCTTAACAAAGCCAGAGGGAGCACGGTTACCGGCCTTGCGCTTGCGCTTGGAAGATTGCTTCTGGGCAGTCTTAAGGTCACGAGTCCACTTCTTCTCAAGCACTCTATACTCGGTCTTCAAAGAAGAGATAAGAACGCCAAGCTGTTGGAGCTTGGCAAGGAACTCAACAGATTGGTCGGCGAGGGGGGACTCACTATCAGAAACAACAACCTCCTCTGAGGCGACTTGGACAACACTATCTTGAGCAGCGACAACAGGTTCAACTGCATCAGCCTTGGCGGCCTTAGGCTTTCTAGACTTCTTCTCTACTGCAGGGGCAGCAGCATCAACAACAGGAACATTAGCAACAACAGGTTCGGAAACGGTAGCAGTATTAGATGAGGGCTTCTTGGGCATCTTATTATACTATATACTAATAATTACTTTTTAAGTGATTTAACGCAAATAATATATATTGTTACGATAATATGGTAATATAATTCCCTAAATTACCATTTTAAAATTCTACGTAAAAATTAAAAGTATCCAAAACTTTGAAAAAGCCAGGGTAAAGATGCAGCAGCGGTTTCGTTTACTATAGTTAATGCGCCGAGAACATAATAGGCGCCTAAAGATTTACTATCATTATCTATACCACTATTTACGAGTTTTTCTAAAACTTCTACAATAACTTTTTTAACATTATACATATTTGATTCTGTATGAATATATGGCATACTTAAGTGCCTAAAAGGATCGCCATTTGGTGGACATATATTATGTTTTGTTTCTAGTGTTATTTGACTTCTATAATTCCATATGTCACATAATTCTCTCACAAATTTAATCAATTGATTTCTGTTTAAACTATTAAACCATTGTGGATCAGAATAATTTCCTAAAGCATCTATACTTTGAAATAAAGCAAGTATCCTTAATTCAACTATTTTTTCGTTTGAAATACTTTGGTTTTCATCTTCATAATGCAGGTTAATATGTATTTTAAGTATTGAACTTAATCTGATAATTGAACGTATCGTTTTTATTAAAGATTCTGGAATAATATTTCTATTATATGGATTTTTTATACTATCATTTACCTTTGATTTTAAAATTAAGTTGTGTAATGAAATAATATCAAACCCATAAATAAAACCATCATCGTCCTTATAGCTTAAGAATTGATGAAAATTAATATTTTCTATAGGTTCCATTGTAATAAAATCATCTGTGTTTGTACACAGTTTACGGTTTAATGCAGCGGGGCCGTGAAGCATTTTATATTTTCTTACCATTATACCACGAATAATTTTTTGTATTTTTATTATAAATGACGATAAATATAAGTATGTATAAATTCGATTAATTAATTCTGATTTATTTCCAGTAATTTTTAATTTATGCGTTTTTGCAATTATTTTTAATTGCGATACATTGTATTTATATTTATAAATAATTTCATAGTTTGATATATTAGGTATAATTATGGTATCTTCATTTATTTTTTTAGGATTTTTAAATATAATTTTATTTTTATCGCAATTCAATGTAATATTAGACATATATTCCTCTAGTTGATTATCATCTGAATTATTTTTAATAAAATTATGTTTCATATATTATTATTATATAATTTCTTTTTGAACTCTTTTAAAATAGTTATAATTAAGTATGATGCAAATTTAGAATATGTGAAACATACCCTTACCATAATTCATTTTATAATTTAAAAAAAAATTGATTTAAAGATAATACAGTAATATAAATCATACTAATAAGAAATGGCAAGCGCAATCATCGACGGTACTAATATTGACACTGGTGTTTTCTCATATTCTGCTCCTAAGGCTAATCCGGCTGGTGGAAAAGTTGTGAATCTGTATAATAAAAATTTTAGAGAATCACTTACTATTTCTACACCACTGATAATGACGTGGGGGGCTCAAGAGGTATTGGATCAAGCTAGAAACCCTACTGGTAGATATACGATGTCACTCCAGTATCCTAATAAGGACTACCCTAATGCAGAGTGTGATGCATTCTTGAGTTCTATGAGAGCTCTTGAAAATAAGATTAAGGCTGATGCGCTTACTTATTCAAAAGAGTGGTTTGGCAAGACTATTACAAGTCCAGATGTTATGGATGAGAAGTTTAATGTTATGTTGAAGCATCCAAAGAAAGAAAAGGGTAGTGCAGAATTAGATTTAAATAAGCCTCCAACTTTGACTGTTAAGGTTCCTTGTTGGAAGGGTGTTTGGCAGTCAGAGATTTACGACGAGGAGGGAAACCCTTTGTTTCTAAAGGGTAAGAGTCCTTCTCATTTGAGTCCTCTTGATTTCTTGAAGCCAAAGACCCACGTCATTTGTTTGATTCAGTGTGGCGGGTTGTGGTTTATTAATGGTAAGGTATCTATTACTTGGAATTTGAAGCAAGCTATTGTTCAAAAGCCAAAGACTTCGTCGATTGTCGAGGGTACTTGTTTCTTGAAGCCCAAGGCGTCTGATGTTGAAAAGTTAAAGAGTTTACCTCCTCCTGAGGATGACATTGATCCAGAAGGTGCAGTTTCAACAGCTATTGTGGAAGATTCTGATGAAGATGAAGATTTTGTATTGCCACCTCCGACTGTTCCTGTAGCACCAACTCCAGTACCAACGCCAGTAGTAGAAAAGCTACCTGAACAGGCAGTCGAAGCACCTGTAACTGCGGTTGAAGAGCCTAAGAAGAAGCGTGTTATTACTAAGAAGAAGGAGACCTAAATATTTAACAAAGATAATAAACTATTATAAAATATAAACTTTTCAATAAATATAAACTTTTCAATAAATATAAACTTTTCAATAAATATAAACTTTTCAATAAATATAAACTTTATAAATATTTTTTGTTTATAAAGTTTCAAATACTTATATAATAAGAATCTTAATAATTATATCTGATTTTTCGGATATGTCATATATATCTTTTTTTATTTTTGATAACCCTTTTTGTTTTATTGTATAATATTGCTCTTTTTTGAAATGTAATTGTGATACAATAACTTCTAATTGCTCATCGCCTATATTTATATTAATAACACCATTTTCTAATAAAAGTTTATGTAAACTATTATACTCTATTTTTATATTAACACATATATTATTATCTTCGTCAATAGTAATATTATCTGGTAACTCAGGTTCACAAACCACTATTATTTCACACGAAGAAACATCGAAATAACATTCATTATGCCATAAGGGTACCAATAATAATTCATTATTTATGTAAAGTTTATACAAGTTATTATTTAATAAATCTTTAATGGTTGGGTTTAATTTATATACTTCTACATTTTTGTACTTATTAAATAGAATATTTCGTATAATATCCAGTATTTCGTGATTTAAATGAAATACAGAACGATTATTAGAGAGAAACAAATATATATGTAATGTTGTATCCTTATCTATACCATCAAAAAGAGATACCGAAAATTGTTTACCCGTAATTATTATATCGTTTATAATTTTTGCCAACATTTCATCATAATTACCTTCAAAAAATGTGCTTATAAATTTTTTTAGAATATCAAAATATATAGGACTGTCTTTTTCGTCTATAATTATTTCGTCCCTATCTGTAAAAATAACTTCTTCTCTCTTTAAATAATTATATGCTTCGTTAATTTCCTTGAACTTTTCGTTTGAGTCTATTGTATTTCCGTTTTTATCTGGATGATATTTCAATGCAAGCTTTCGGTACTGTTTATTTAAGTATTTTAATGTCATATTATTATACCCTATTATGGATATATCTATTTCTAACACTTCAAATGCATATTTATAATTCATTTCATTTTATGAATTATAAACTTTAAGTAGTAATGGTTATTAATTTTGTTACAATATTTTAGAATATTATTTTAGAATTATAACCCATTTATTATTTTAGATATATTTAAAAAGTATTTTTCAACGTGATATATTGGCCTGTAGTTATTATTATAGTATTGAAAAAAACAATAGGTTTTTAATAATATATTAGTTAAATCCTTTTGCTGAATTTTATTTTGATTAATAAGTGTATTAAGAATATACCATATACAATCACTTATATCAATGTTATAAATAAATATGTCGTATAATATATCTCTGAATTTTAAAAAGTTAATATCATTTATCCTTATTATGTTTTCAATTATTTTATTACATATAATCTTGTATTGTAACATTAAGTTTTCATTGTAGTTATGGAGTAATTTTATATTTGTGATATTTTCTAACCTTATATTCGACGGAATCTTTTTTTGAATACAATTCATATATGATTTTTTTGTAGGTCTAACAATATGAATAATTTCACAACAATTTAATATATTATCTGGTATAAAACTAATTTCTTCAGTAATAATTATAAATTTTAAATCTATTGGACAATCATATTTTTTTTGCATATAACTATAAAAATTATCTAATAATTCGCTATGTATATCCTGAAAATATTTACAAACTATAATTCCTGATTTATCAATTTTTGCTGATATAATATCAATGATTTGCATATATATATCGTGCCATATAATTTTAGAATTACATCCTAATAATGACATATCTACTTCGTAATGTATATCACTAATTTTTATAAAGTTTTGTTGTTTGTTATATGAAAAAGATATTTTTTTTTCGTATTTTAATTCTGTTGGACTATATTTTTTTATAGATTTTAACATCTGCGTATATTTTCCTGTACCACTTGGACCAAAAAAAATTAAATTTTTTAATTCTGGTATTGTTTTTGGAAATTTATTAAAAATTTTATCTAACTTAGAATGTATATTAAATCTTTTATTTTCATTAATGTATTCTTCGAAATGTGTCTCATAGAACTTCATTAAAGATATTTGTCATTATTTTTCTATATTATAAACTAATTTATTATTGAAGTAAATTTTTATATATAACTTAAAAACAAACGACGTTATATTAAATATGAATTTAGTAAAAACGATTCACCAATATGATGCCAACAATATTTTCTTTTGTGAACCTATAAAAAATAATGTAATGTGTGATGGAAATTTTATTAGAGTGATTTATTCAACTAATGATTTGGTTTTAAATGGAATATATTTACTAATTACATTAAATGATATTATCATTGATAAATATTACAATAAATACAGGTGCACGTTTAATACCTCCAAAAATATAGATTTGATTGAAAATATTCGAATAATAGAAGAAGGAATTTTGCAAAAATATTTAATTCCAAATAAAATTCCACAATTGAAAATATATGACCAACTTAAAAATGGAAATATAAAATTATTTACAGAAATTATAAGTAAACCTGAATGTTCAGTTATTTTGAAAATATCTGGAATATGGGAAACCATTAATAATTATGGCGTTACATATAAATTTATTATACCTTCAATTATTATTAAGTAATTTATCATATGAATTCAGATTTAAAAAACCGTCTGTAGTAAAATATTTTAAAATGGTAAATAAAATAATTGAAGTAATTGATGTTAAAACCCCTAACAAATAAATTATACTTGATGTAACCTTTGACATATTTCCAGTTTCCTGAAATGATTGTTCTGATATATTTGTGTAAACTATATACAATTGAATTAATAGCAAAATAATTGTTATATTACTAAATGTATGGTAACCGTTTGAAATTCTGTTATGTATTATATTATCTTTATATGTAATCATTAAATACAAGACAAACCCAATTACACCTAACATTAACAAAAATGGACCAGTTGAGAATAAAATTTTATATAATATTTGAAAACTTTTTTGTCCTTGTGTAAATTTTAATATATTACTAAACAAAAGAACAATCAAAACCATAATACCGAGTATAATTACCGAATAGCCTGCAATATATGAACCCAAAGAGACATCTCCTTGTGTAAAAAATCCAATTATAAATGATATTATACCTGCCAAAATAAATCCTTTATATATACTAGCATACCAATCACTCATTTATATTTATATGTTATAATAATTTATTGGTATAAAATAAATTTATTGTTATAAAATAAATTTATTGTTATAAAATAAATTTATTGTTATAAAATAAATGTATTTCTACGAAATGAAATAATTATATAGGTTTACACATCTATTTTTTTAGTAATTTTTTTAATTCATCAATCTCCTTTTGCATATCTTTCATTTTTAATAAAATCAACGGAACCATTTCAATATAATTTACAGTTTTATAACCTAAATCACTATCTTTAACTAATTCAGGGTATAATTTTTCAACTTCTTGTGCTATGAAACCATAATGTATCGTTTTGTTTATATCTGTTTTAAATGAAAATTCACAAGGGTTCAAATTGAAAATGTTTTGATTTTTTTCATAGGATATATCTTTAATATTATCTTTTAGAAGTCTATCTGATGTATTGAATATGGATCCGTCTATTTGTAAATTTTGTTTTATGTAAATAGTTGTGGTTGAATCTGCCGGTGTCTGCACTTTAACACCGCTTGATGGTTTTTTATAAACCCAAATAGCGTTGCTTTCTAAACCATTCACAAATTGTTTAACATTCTGAGTATTATTAGGTTGTTTTCCTCCATAATTAGCAACACTTCCTATTAAAGACATTAATATATAATATACTTATTGTTTTTATAAATTAATATTTTTAATATATAAAAAATTATAGTATATTATAATAATAATATGTCATCTAATTTCTTTACTATGAATACATTAAATTATGGAGAGAATCCGTTTGATTCAAATAAAAAAAATTTTAATGTGAATTCATCTCATCCTTTAATACAAAGCTCACAAGAATATATGTTTTATAAAAAATTTATTTCAATTCATTCTGAAGATAGAGATATGTTAAAATTTCCGAATTCGTCTGATTTCGAAATTGAGTTGCCAGAGGATTTATTAAATGTTGCATCATTAAGATTAGCAGACTGGACATTTCCAGCTAATTATGATACATTTTCTAGTGTTAATTCAAATATTGAAATGAAATTTAAAATAAATAATCCTTATAATCCAAATAATTATAATGAATACGATTTACTTTCACAAAAAATATTCGAATATTTCTTATTAAATAACAAAGAGTATACAATTGTTATAGAAGAAGGGTTTTATAATCCTCAACAAATGGTAACAGAATTAACAAATAAATTTAATGATGTAATTACTGGTAATATACGAAATTATTTTATTAACCAATCAACTCGAAATGATTTGAATACTTTACCAATGTTAATGAAAACCCCTATTACATCAAATGATTATTTACAGCAAGAATATATAACCGTCTTGAATGAGTTCAATCAAAATGGCGGTTATACAAATTTTATTGTAGTATATAATAATGTAAGTCAAAAAATATGGTTTGGTAATACGTGTGACGGGTTCTCATTTGATAATAAACCCAATATACAAATGAGTTCACCACCTGAAAATTATTGTGGAGTAAAAGCACATCTTCAAGACTTTAGTAATTGGGGACTAGCTGGGAATATCGGATTACCCAGAAGTTTAATTTCTTCCGTTAGTGGGTCAATTTTAAAAGATAATATAGATAATATAGATAATAAAAGTAATAAATTCATAACAACATATAATAATGATGATATTGTTCCTAGATTTTTTTATGGAGATGTAACACCTGGCGACAATGGGTTTTGGTTATTGCCAAATAAAAATTTAAAAGGGTCTGAAGTTCATTGGTTAGAATGCTCAAATAAAATTAATTTTATGGGACCAGCTTATATGTATATGGAGTTGGATGGTAATAATTGTATCGATGAAACAACCCCATATAACCCAAGCTTATACACATTTACAACGAATCAAACAAACGGTATAGTCAATTCTGCATTTGCTAAAATTGCTATTCCAACGACACCCTTATCACAATGGTTCGACAAGGATTCATCTCCTTATAAATATTATTATCCTCCTGCAGAGAGAATGCGAAAATTTCATTTTAAAATAAGGTATCATAACGGGTTATTAGTAAACTTTGGTTCTTTTAACTACAGTTTTGTTTTAGAATTTACATTACAGATGCCGCAATTATTAAGAAATTCTAAAAATTCTATTTATCCTCCAAAGATAGGTAATTGTTAATATAAAATATATAATTTATCCAGTTCAAATATTATATTTTTCATTTATCCAAGATTTTATCATATTTATGTCGCATATTTTATAATCATTTTTAGTTTCTTGTATAAATTTAGATATATCATAAAATGAAGGTTTTTTCATTTTGGTATTTTTATAAAATACATAATCACCTTTTGGACCTTTTCTTATAGAAATAGCAGAATTTATCTCTCTAATTAAATTACTACCTTCGTCCAAATATTTCTGTATTTCTTCGAATGTAATATTTTCAATAGGACGGTTACCTAATTCTTTCAATGTCTTTGAATTTTTACCCCAAGAAATGTATAGTCCAAATTTACCTTTTTTGAGTACTACATCTTCACCATCGTGCTTACCTAATATGTATTGGCTTTTAGTTGATTTCGTTTCATCAATTATATCTTGTGCTGTATATGTTCCATTTTCAATATTATTTATATTTATATCTTTTTTTATAGGTTTAAATGTAATTTCTTCTTTTCCGTCAACTTCTTCTATGCACTTAATAACTGGACCATATTTACCTAATATATATGTATTGTTATCATCTATTTTTACTTCCATTTTCGTTTGATCTTTAACATTGTTTACTAAAATATCTATTTGAGTATTGCAATCATGACATAAATCACTCCATATTTTTTCACCCTTTGAAATTTTATCCAGATTCTCTTCCATTAAACTTGTATAATTATAATTAAATAAATCGTCGAAATGTTTTTCTAATAATTCCATTACAACCAAACCTAATGGCTGTATTATTAATTTCCCTTTTTCGTTACCAAATTCTCTCTTTGTTTCAATTTCAAATATATTATCATTTTCTAATTCAAAATCTTTACATACAATTTCCCTGCCTTTTACATCTTCTTTTTTAACATAACCGCGTTCTTGGATTTTATCAACGAGAGAAGAAAAAGTAGAAGGCCTACCAATACCTTTCTCTTCCAGAAGTTGAACTAATTTAGCTTCGGTATAATGATGTTTAGATCCTTTTATCGTAACTCGCGCTAACATTTTTTTATAAGATATTGGTGTATTTTTTTTGATTTGTTGTAAATAATGATACTCTTTATTTTCAGTTGAATATTTTTTTGTTACTATTTTCCATCCGGGGAAATCAACCATTTCACTTTTATATGTAAACTGATTTTTTTGGAAAGCACTAATAGTTGCCGTAATAGAATAAAATGATGCTGGAGACATACAGCTTTCAAGAGTGTTTTCCCAAATCAATTTATACATTCTACGTTCTTTACTATCTAATGTTTCTGGAAGAGTAGAGAGAAATATATTAGTCGGCCTAATTGCTTCGTGAGCTTCTTGTGGGGCTGGTTTTTCTGTTATTTTTGCCTTTTTCGATTTAATTTTTTTATTATTGTCTGCATTAATATTTGAAGATAATATAGGTGTATAACCTATAACAAGAGAGCCAATATTTTCATTTATGTACTTTGCCTCATATGTGCGGTCGATATATTCTTTTGCCGTATTTACAAATTCCTCACTATACATTTTTGAATCTGTTCTCATATATGTTATATACCCAGCCTCATATAGAATTTGACACACACGCATCGTTTCTTTGGGTGGATAGTGCAATTCATTGCTTGCAACTTGTTGTAATCTGCTTGTTGTAAAAGGTTCTGGTGGTGTTTTAAATATTTTAAAAGGTTCACTGCAATTATAAATATGTGAGTATTCTATACTACCATCTAAAAAATCAGTAATGTCGTCTTCAGTCTCATATTGTTTATTTAATTCAAATGCGATATTTAGGTTTGTGAAATATCCAGTTGTATTATAAACCTTCTTTTCTTCTATATTTGTAATCTCTCTTTCGTTATCGTAAATTAGACGAAGTGCTGGAGTTTGACACCTTCCTGCACTCAAAGCATTGTTCTTATTTTGTGCTATTAATTTCCATAAAATAGGAGAGATTTTAAAACCTACTAATATGTCTAGAATTTGACGGGCTTTTTGAGCGTTAACTAAATCCATATTTATTGTTTTTGGGTTTAAAATAGAGTTTTGAATAGCTTTTTCTGTAATTTCATTAAATGTAATTCGTTTTGTATTTAATGGTAGCTTAAATAGTTCAATAATAGAAAACCCTATTGCCTCGCCTTCACGGTCATTATCGCTTGCAATGATAACTTCGAATGCTTTTTTAATTTCTTTTTTTAAAAGTTCAAATTGTTTTTTTTTAATTGCGTTATCAATAATTGTATAAGTTGGCGTAAAGTTATTTTCTATATCAATATTTTTAATGGAGTGTATTTCTCTTAAATGCCCATAAGAAGCAAGACATTTATAACCAGGACCTAAATATTCTTCTATTTTTTTACATTTTGCAGGAGATTCTACGATTATTAATGTTGTAGAAGTGCTATATTTTTTTGACATAATTACATAAATATAGTAATATATATTTATGTTATTTTTAGTGTATTTATTGAGTCTTCGAGAGAAATATTTTTCACTCTTATAAAATGATTCATTTATTTTTGTAAAACAATTCCCAAAATTCTTTGGTATAAAAGTAACCCGGCATCTTGAATAGGAAGAATATACGCATATGTATCTCCGACATTATTGTGTGAGTGCCATAACCCAGGTGGTGTTATAAACATTGTACCTTCTTTCCAATATACTTTTTGTGGATTTATTATATTTCCTTTTTCATCTAATTTATCTCCGATTAAAGTATAAATATTTTCATTATCGCAACATTTGATACATAAATCTAGAGCAACAGAATTATGTTTATGTGGTTTTTGGATAGTTTGGGGCGGTAGTTCATTATAAAGTGCCCATAATACAGGAGTAATGGTATTTACCCCTAATGCATCTGTATGTTTGTTGCTTAATAATATACCTTTTCTGTTGTTACTTGGGTTTGATAATTCATTTAACTTTTGAACAAGAAAGTTTTTCTTATAAGTAGCGGTTTTAAATATTTTTTTATATGCCTTATTACCAAGATAATTAACTAACGGACTATCATTTATATAATAAATTTGTAATTCTTCTTCGCCTAGATTTGTAATTTTTATTGAATTAAAACAAGGAGTAACTAGAATATCCCCTTGATAAATAAGGTTTTCATCAATGTTATCAATATGAATAGAACCATCCCCTTTTATTATATAAAATAGATGAGATGTTGCATTAAATTCACAAATAGAATCTTTATTAGTAAGTTGTATAAAATCTTTTTCTTTTAATTTTATGAATGAAGCCAACAAATTAGGGGTTGTTGATTTATGTGATACATTGAATATATTTGAAAAATCTATAATATCAATACCATAATCGCAGTCATTTATATCTTTTTCATAAAAAGGAATAGTATTTAAGTGTGGATTTACATTTTTCTCATATTCATAAATTGATATATAATGGTCTTCCATAACTATAACTATGATAAAGAATTTACTTTTAAATAAATTTTTGTTTTTATTATATTTATTGTTTCATTTTTTTGAATTGCTTCCAAGAAATTTTAACTTCAGGTTTTTTGGGTTCTACCTTCTCCGTTTCGTTAAGTTGGTCAAGTTTGTCTGCTTTTTTTAAGGCACTGTCTACATACAATTCTTTTAAGATAGAGCCAACCATAAATGAACCTTCGTGCTGGTCTAAATCGCCGTCTTCTATTTTCTTTAGAACATCTAAAAATTTATTTAATATATTAATGTCTATTTCATCTTTCTTAACTTTGTTAAAAATATCAGTATAATAAGTAAATAGAAAGGTACATTCTTGAACGCATTCGCTATTTATTTTTTCATCATCACCGCGGTACTTTGATTTAATCATAATCATATTATTAATATCATTGCGTAGAATTTGGCTATGTTTTAAATTACGAATCAAATCTGTTTGATCTTCCACATTATTTGCCTTAATCATATTTGCAAGTTGTAATCTCTGTTTATCGTCCATTATATTTATATTTATAAATTAGATTTAGTATTTTATTTCTAAACTAATAAAATAATAATATATATTAAATGAGTGCAGCAAGTAGTTCTAGTGAAAATATACCAGGAATGATATACCCTACTACAAAAGGAATGATGGGTTCAAATCCAAGATCAGATGCAATGAATTCTATGATAAACCAATCGAGTCTTCAAAATAAAGCAAATGCTGCAGTAGGAGGTAGAAGAAAAAGAAGATATACCGGCGGGGATTCTACCACAAATAATCCAATTGTGGTGCCTCAATATCAAATGCTTTATGATGCTAAGGGTGGGCCAGGTACAAATCCAAACAATCAAATTCAAGGAAACGCCCAAACATCTACTCAAATGGCAGCAAACTCCACATTTGATAAACACGCAACTACCCTAGGCGGCTCAAAAAAAAGGAAAACAAATAACAAGAATAACAAGAATAAAAAGACTAACAAGAATAGAAAGACTAACAAGAATAGAAAGACTAACAAGAATAAAAAGACTAACAAGAATAAAAATAAAAAATAAGAATATACAATAAAATTTGTAGTTTTAGATTCAATAAAATTAAAAATTTTATACTCATAATATAAGTTATGCCAACTGGAAAAAACTGGGTAAATTTTATTTATGTAAATATAGCATTTGTAATATACATTATCGGAGTATTTTATTATAATGAAGTTTCTAAAATAAAAGCGAATTGGCCCCTTTATAGGTGTAATCCTATGTATATGGCTTTAGCAGATAACGTAGAAGAAAATTTCGTCTATTGTATTCAATCCATGCAAACCAATTATATGGGTTATTTATTACAACCGTTAACCTTTCTTACAAATTCAATGGGTAGTATGCTTGGAGGGTTTATGGATGAAATTAATAATATACGCGCAATGTTTAATAAAATTCGTACTTTTTTCTCTGATATAGTTCAGTCTATTTTTGGTGTATTTTTAAATTTAGTTATTGAATTTCAAAGAATTACTATTGGTATTAAAGATTTAATAGGTAAAACAATTGGTATTATGGTAAGTCTAATGTATGTAATGGACGGAAGCGTTAAAACAATGAATAGTACGTGGAATGGTCCCCCAGGACAAATGGTTAGAGCACTTGGTAAATGTTTTTATCCTCTTACTTATATACGATTACAAAATGGTTCAATAAAACAAATCAAAGATATAGATTTAGGTGATATACTTGAAGATGATTCCATTGTAGAATCTGTTATGAAAATAGATAATACGAGAGAAAAAGCACCATTATATGTTATTAAAGGTTGTGGAGTGAACGGTGCTGACATATATGTTACTGGTTCTCATTTAGTACTAGATAAAAGTAAAAATAAATTTGTTTGTGTTAAAAATTATAAAAAAGCGTCTTTATCTAGAGTAGAAACTGATTGGTTTAGTTGTTTAATTACAAGCGACCATAAAATATTTATTGGAGATGAAGTATTCTGGGATTGGGAGGACCATTTTGTAAAGAGGGATTACTCTATTTGAAAAATGAAGATAGGAGGGAGCATTTCTTTATTGTATTTTTTCAAATTCTTTTTTAAGAATATACTATATGGATAACATAGAACTACAAAATATAACAAAAATGTATGAAAAATTAAATTATTTTGATCAGTATGGGGGTTCTGTAATATTATTTATTATAATAACTATTATATTAATTTTGGTTATATCCTATTGTTTTGTTATGGTAAACATCCAACCAGTTATTGATAATTGGACCGTTAATCGTTGTAAACCAACAATAATACCATTTGCTGGCTTTATAACCCGTCCAGAAGGTATGAGTGCAATAGATTATACTTACCAGAATTTTACTTATTGCACACAAAATATATTGTCTAGTATTAGCGGGTTTTCTTTGGAACCATTAACATTTATTATTAGTTTAATGAACAAAATGGCTATTGAAATAAAAGATAGTACACAATCTATTCGTGGAATGTTTTCAAATGTAAGAACTATGTTTCAGGAAATTTCTCAAGAAATTATGGGGCGTATTATGAATTTTACTATTCCGTTGCAACAAATAGTTATTGGATTCAAAGATTTGATGAGTAAAATACAAGGGGTAATGACTGCAGGGTTATTTACTTTATTAGGTTCATATTATACGCTTAAAGCACTAATGGGTGCGATTGCGCAATTTATCATAAGTATTTTAATTGCGCTCGCAGTAATGATTGCAGTTTTTTGGATTATACCATTTACGTGGGGTGCTGCGATAGCTAATACAGCTATTTTTGTAGCTCTATCTATACCATTAATTATTATGTTGGTTTTTATGACAGATGTATTACACGTGAGAACAAGTTTTAGCCTACCTAAATTAAGTGTACCTAGTGTAAAATGTTTTGATGAATCTACTTTAATTACTATGAATGATGGAACCCCAAAAAAGATATCACATATACAAACTGGTGATATATTATTACACGATAACAAAGTAACCGGTGTAATCAAGGTTGCCTCAAAAGGGTCGAATATGTATATTTTGGATAATATTTTTGTATCTGACTCGCATATAGTAAAATATAAAGATAAATGGATACCTGTATCGAAACATCCAGACGCACTTCGATATGCGTTTTATGATAAAAGGTATCTGTATTGTTTGAATACTGAGCAAAAAACAATTATCATAAACAATCACGTATTTACTGACTGGGATGAAATATACGATCGTGATATTGGAGAAATAAAAAAGAATGGTATAATAAGTATAAATGAATTAAGTGATATTCATACATTTTTAGATGGAGGATTTGAAGGTACAACTAAAATAAAGATGAAAAACGATACATCGAGAGAAATAAAAGATATAAATGTAGACGACATTCTTTTCAATGGGGGACAAGTTTACGGAATTGTTAAAATAGATGGTACGAATGTAAACAAGCAATTTAAATATAATTTAGGAAAAAAACTTGTTGTTGAAGGAGGCCCAAATTTGTCTATTTGTGATAAAAAAATAAGTGATAAAACTACATTAACTATGGAAAGTGGTAAAACCGAGTTACACTTAAAACATAATGATTTATATCATTTATTAGTTGATACAAAAACTTTTTATATTGGAGACATTCGTTTTTATGATTATAACGCGGCGATTGACTTATTTTTAGAAAAATATAGAGGAAAATTATTATCTATGAAATATGTATAATTATGGATATTACAATACTCGGATATAAGTTAAACATAGAGGTTTTAATTTTAATTGGCGTTGTTTATTTAGTTTTGGTGAGTCATTTGTTTTGCGGGTGTTTTCATTTTGGAATGTTGGAAGGGTTAGAAGGTATGGACGCTTCTGGAAATGAGAAAATAAAACAAAAAAAGGATATGCCAACACAAAAAGCAGCAGGTAGTTCTGTTAATGATTCATCTCTTGTTCCTGCTGTATCTACCAGTACATCAAAAGAAGGATTTACTGGTGCTAATATAAATTATGGTGAATCTTCCGTATACGATTTAGGCAATGACGTACCTCTTGATACAAGTTCTTGGGGAAAACCAAATATGTCGGTTGTTTCTGGTCAACCTTTAAGTGATGGAGTGAAGGCTTTTTTATCTCGTGAACCACAACCGGTTCCTTTACCCGAGGGTGAAATGCTACTATTTGCTGATACGCCATTCAAACCTGAATGTTGTCCAAACACGTACTCGAATAGTAGTGGATGTGCTTGTATGACTGGAGAACAATACAACTATTTAATTATGCGCGGTATGAATAATACTCCCTATGCTGAGTATTAGTTAGGCTGAACCGTATATTCACATATAGTGCAATATTGAATATTGATACTTTTATCTGGAGATATATCAATCGTATCTTCTACAAAATGATGATTACATATTTCGTTAATTTTTGAATTACATATACCCCATAATACTTTTACGTGGTTTTCCCTGCTAGTAAAAAAATTTTTGTTGTGTGATTGGTTGGAATGAATTATATTTTCTAATGATGGTAAGGGTTTGTCTTCGATATTACTATTTTGTCTTGTTGCATCCTCTATTTTATAATTATCTATATCTTCAAATATATTTATTATTTCCTTTAATTCCTGTAAAATTTTTCCATATGATTTCCTACAAAATAAATAGTAATCTAAATCCATATTAATATTATATATTATATACTATATACTATATAACAACTTCTAAACTGTTTATACAATTTTTAAATATACAAAGTGCGCCAAGTCTCAAGACCATCTGATTCTTTTTTGATTAATTTATCGACAATTTCTTTTGTAACATTGAATGGAAATTCTACTTTAAGTGACATTTCACCTTCAAACAAATTCATTCCAGGTTTCATTAGTCTGTATAGATTCAACTTGGTATATATAATTTCCAAACAACGTTTCAAATTTCTAACACCGTCTTCTTTATTACAATGGTTGTCAATAATATGTCCAACCACTTCATTAGGAATAATAATTTCATCTGAGTTAAAACGAACTTGTTCGCGAATCTTTGGCAACAAATAGTTATTGGCAATAACAGTCTTTTCTTTTGAAATATAACCCTTTGTTTTAATTCGATACATACGGTCTTTCAAAATTGGATTCACCTTTGTTTCATCGTTATAACTGAAGATGAATAAACATTTGCTTAAATCAAAATTAATCTCCGCAAAATATTTGTCGTGAAATTGTGAGTTTTGAGTAGTGTCTGTTAAGTGGGTAAGGATACCTGCAATTTCTTCGCCTCTAGGGGTATCACTTATTTTATCCAGCTCATCGAAATAAATAACTGGATTCATACATTTACTATCAATGAGGATTTGCACAATTTTACCCCAAGTACTCCCCTCATATGTGTAACCGTGCCCTTCTAGGAAACTACTATCGGTTGCACCTCCTAGCGCAATAAATGCAAATGGTCTATTCAAAATCTTGCTAATTCCTTCTTTTACAAGACTGGTCTTACCAGTACCTGGAGGCCCGTGGATAGCGATAGCTGTACCTATAGCCTTTGGATTTGTTAAAAGCTGACCGAGCATTTGCATAATTTGCATTTTTGCGTCATTTAGACCATAAACTGCTTCATCGAGTGTCTTTTTTGCATTTTCCATAAACTCGTGACATTTCTCCACTCCATCATCAATACTGATAGGTAATCCTTCGTGTTTATTGAAAGGAATTCGCATAAAAGTATCGACCCAATTTTTGCTTTTATAAAACTCGCCGCTTCCTGGTTCCATATAACGAAGTGAATTTATTTTTTTCATTGCGGCTGACTTGAATATAACTGGAATGTTTGATTCTAATAATGTCATACGGTAAGGTTTTTCAATTCTTGTAATTTTGTTAATTTCCCTCAATTCTTTAATAATTTTCTTTTGGTTTTCTGTATCTAATTTTTCATAAAACGAAAAGTCATTCATCGTATTTTTATCACGAATAATCTTTCGAAAAATTCTCATATTTTTTGCTTTTTGTTTTTTTTGCTTTTTCAACGTCTTGGTTTTTTGTTTTTCCAAATCTTCTTCATATATCTGAATACATTTTTGAATAGACTTATCCTTTGGGTTCAATGCTAACATAAATTTAAGTTTTGATAGCGTATCATTTTTATCAGTTAGTACTTCTGTAGAATTCTTTAACGGCTCGATGTCATCCTCTGTTTTTGTTTCCTTTTTATCTTTTTTAGGAGACCTTGGAGTAGGTTTATTCTTTTTTTTATTAACAATTTCTTCTATTTGTTCGTCCTCCTCATCTTCTATATACTCTTCACTTTCATCGTCTTCTTCAGATTCATCGGTAGAAACTTCTTCATCTTCGTCTTCTGTTACATCATCAGAGTCTTCGTAATCGTCGTAATCAGAATCATAATCTTCTTCACTTTCCCATTCTTCTTCTTCTTCACCAGTACCTCCTATAGTAAAGATAATATTTAGTTTGTTGTTCTTACTGCTTTTATTTCTAACTTGTGCTTCTTCATAATCATCATCGCAATCTTCTTCCTCTTCATAACTGTCTTCTTCATCCTCCGTTATATAATCCTTCTTTGATTTTGTTTTTCTAGATTTTGGTGATTTTTTACTAACAATTTCTTCTTCAGATTCTGCTGTTACCCATTCTTCTTCAGATTCTTCTTTTTTATTTTTGATATTTTTTTTACTATTTTTATTATGTTTTTTGGTATTTTTTTTATGTAATTTTTTATTTTCTATTTCTTCTGTAGATTCTTCCTCATCTTCTGAATAATCATCCATTTCATTGGATAATTTTTTTAACTTGTCCCCAGCTTTAATTTTCTTGTTAATGTGTTTTGAAGGAAATATTTTTGAAAGGAATTTACGATACTCGTGCACATCCATTTCATCGCTCTCTGTATCCGAACCATTTCCACTATCACTATCTGAATTCTCTACCTTCTTTCTTCTTTTGTTCATTTCTTCTTGCTTCTTACTGCGTTTTGTTTGTTCTTTTTTAGATACTTTAGATTGATTATCTCGTGTCATTTCTTGTATTATATATCTTAATTACATAATTTTAAATTAAAATCAATTTTATTTATTTTATAAAATCGTTATACATTTTATCCCTGTTAGTTTATTTATTTTGTATTTTGTTTTATGTTTTTATTTGCTATAATGATTTTGTAATAAAAAGCATTTTAAACTTGACATATTAAATTTAGATATAAATTTGGTTTAAAATATATAAATTTGGTTTAAAATATATAAAAAAGACTTAAAAATATAATACAATATACAGGAAACTTTAAAATAAAATTGATTTTATTAAAACAATATAAATCTATTGTAATATAATATATAAGAGATGTCTAAATTTTCTACCTCCAATAATATGTCGGTGAATTGTTCAAAGGTAATTGGAATTCAATTTAGTATTCTATCTCCCGATGAAATTCGAAAAGGTTCTGTTGCTGAAATAACAAGCAGGGATACTTATGTAAATAATAAACCTGTCATCGGTGGTCTATTTGACCCTCGTATGGGTGTATTAGAGCCTGGCTTGATATGTCCAACAGATGGTCTTGACTATATGAAAACGCCCGGTTATTCGGGTCATATTGAGTTAGCACGGCCAGTATTTTATATACAATACTTAAGCACGATTCAGAAGTGTATGAAGTGTGTATGTTTTAAGTGCAGTAAATTGTTAATCAGTAAAGAGAAATATAAACAAGCATTGAAGTTACACGGTGATGCTAGATGGAAGTATGTATTTGCTCTATGTAGTAAAGTTAAACGTTGTGGAGATGATAGTGAAGATGGTTGCGGTACATTACAACCTAATAAAATCAGAAAAGAAGGGTTGGCGACAATATTTGCAGAGTGGAAAAATGATGGCATTGATGCCGAACCTATTATCATTAAAGTTACGCCCGAAATGGCCCTCAAGAATTTTAAGCGTATTTCTGATGATGATGTTACTTTTATGGGGTTTAGTCCTGTTTTCTCCAGACCTGATTGGATGATTTGTCAGGTGATGTCTGTTCCTCCTCCTTCAGTGAGACCTTCTGTCAAACACGATGCACAACAACGTTCCGAAGATGATTTGAGTCATATCTTGGTGAATATTATCAAGACAAACAAGACGTTGCAGGATAAGTTGAATAATAATGCGCCTGCAAATGTCATTGATGATTGGACAACCGTTTTGCAATACTACGTTGCTACACAAGTAGATAACAAAATCCCTGGCGTCGCATCAGTTGCACAGCGTTCAGGACGTCCTTTAAAGTCCATTAAAGATCGTTTGAATGGAAAGGGTGGACGTATGAGAGGAAACTTGATGGCAAAACGTGTTGATTTTAGTGCTCGTTCGGTTATTACTGCTGACCCTAATATTTCTATTCGTGAGCTTGGAATACCAATGAAGATTGCGAAAAATATTACCAAACCAGTTACTGTTAATAAGTTGAATAAAGCTTTCTTGACAAAGCTCGTGCAAAATGGTCCAGATATGTGGCCTGGTGCCAAGATGTTAGAGAAGGAAAATGGAGAAGTTATTACCTTGCGATACTACTTAGACAGAAAATCAATTGTTCTTGCGGAAGGTGACATTGTACATCGCCATATGATGGACGGAGATGCAATATTATTCAATCGTCAACCAACTCTTCATAGAATGAGTATGATGTGTCATATTGCGCGCATTATGCAAAGAGGTGATACTTTTAGAATGAATGTCGCCGACACAAAGCCATATAATGCAGATTTTGATGGGGATGAAATGAATTTACATATGCCTCAGGATCCTGAATCTGAGGCAGAATTAAAAAATTTAGCAGCAGTTCCTTACCAAATAGTAAGCCCTGCAAATAACAGCTCCATTATTGGCATTTACCAAGACTCAATGCTTGGGTCATATCAATTCACTAGACCAAATATACGTTTTACACCCCGTGATGCAATGAACATATTAATGATGTTTAATGGTGTGAATGAGAAACAATTATTAGATGATGTCAAGAAAGACGGAGGAATAACAAATTTCGATATATTGAGTCAAATAATGCCACCACTTTCAATGAAATACAAGACCAAAGCGTTTAAGGAGGACAAAGATGAAATGAAAACATCCAATAATGTTATTGAAATTAATAATGGTAGATATTTCCGTGGACAAATGGATAAGAGTGTATTGGGTGCTAGGACAAAAGGACTATTGCAACGTGTTTGCAACGACTTTGGTAACTTTGCATCATCCAAGTTTGTCGACGATTTACAGAACGTTGTTACCGAGTATATGAAGTCAAGTGCGTTCAGTGTTGGCGTCAGTGATTTGATTTCAGACCAAAAAACAAACGACGAAATTATTCAAGTCATTACAAAGAAGAAGGTGGATGTTAAAAATTTAATTGATCAAGTTCAGATTGGTGTATTTGAAAACAATACGGGAAAGACAAATGTCGAAGAATTTGAAACCCAAGTAAATAGTATTTTAAATCAAGCTACCTCTGAATCAGGTAAAATTGGTTTAAAAAATCTTAGTAAAGATAATCGTTTTGTTATTATGGTTAATGCAGGTTCCAAAGGGTCAGATTTAAATATTTCTCAAATGATTTCTTGCTTGGGTCAACAGAACGTGGATGGAAAACGTATTCCTTATGGGTTTGAAAGTAGAACACTTCCTCATTTCACCAAGTATGATGATTCACCGGGAGCTCGTGGTTTCGTTGAAAGTTCTTACATTAATGGTCTTTCACCTCAAGAACTCTTCTTCCACGCAATGGGTGGTCGGGTTGGTTTAATTGACACTGCGGTGAAGACCTCCACAACTGGTTACATTCAAAGACGCTTGATTAAAGGTCTAGAAGACTTGATGGTTTCGTATGATATGACAGTTCGTACAAACAAGAATAAAATTGTCCAGTTTGCTTACGGTGATGACAATATTGATACTACAAAATGTGAAGATCAAAGTATCCCGATTGTTACAATGAGCACACAAGACATTTACTCACATTACCTTGTGCCAGAAGAAAAGGGAAGTATTAAAACACTAAGTAATATATTCTTAAAAAATACTTTAGCTAGACACAAGAAGCAAACCAAAGAATTTATGGATAAATCTCAAATATACATTGATATGATGATAAAGAATCGTGAAGCATTAATCACAAAGGTATTTAAAAATAAGGGAGATTCATCGGTAAGCTCTCCTGTTGCATTTATGCATATTATTAATAATATTCAAGGTCAGTGCAATATTACAGTGTCATCATTAGTCGACATCACGCCTTTAGAAGCGCTACAAATGATAGAAAATTGCTTCAACAATTTGAGAAAAATTTATTATTCTCCTCCTACCGAATTGTTCAAGACTTTATTTTATTATTATTTATCTCCCAAAGACTTACTTATTGTAAAGAGATTTAATAGTGCATCATTAACTCTTTTGTTGAACACTATTACCGTGGATTATAAGCGCGCGATTGTTGCACCAGGTGAAATGATTGGTATGATTGCCGGGCAAAGTATTGGTGAGGTCTCGACACAGATGTCAGAACCGTATAATGCTCAACATAAAATAATTTGTAAAAATAAAATCACAGGTGAAGTAAACTTATCATCAATTGTTGTAGGCGAATTTTGTGATAACATAATAGAAATTAACAAAGATATGACATTTAATACTGGACACGCAAATAGTGTCGAAACATTATTAGACAATTGTCCATATGATTATTATATTCTTGGTGTTTCAAAAGACGAAAAAACAAGGTGGAATAAAATTTCTCATATTAGTAGACACCCTGTAAATGGTAATATGATGAAAATTATAACAAAAAGTGGTAGAACTGTTGAAACTACTACTAGTCATTCGCATTTGATACGTTCAAACAATGAAGTAGTTCCAATAGTTGGTGCTAATATGAAAAAGGGTATGCGAATTCCTGTTTGTAGACACATAGAAAATACTTTTCAAATAGATGAATTTAAATTTGATAATACAACTTATAAATTAGACCATATGTTTGGTTGGTTTATTGGTGCATATTTAGCAGAGGGTTGTTTGAATTATAACGAAATTTCTATTACAAATATTTCAGAACATTATATAGAAATTACAAAAAAAATGGCTGTAAAATTTGGCAAATCTTATCGTGTATGTGAAAAACAAAGTGAATACGGAAAAACTATAACAACAAAATTCACATCACCCGATGTAGCAAAATTATTGCTTTCAACTTGCGGTAATGGAAGTTTCTTAAAAAGAGTACCAGATTTTGCTTTTACTGCACCGAATGAGTTTAAAAGTGGATTATTCCAGGGTTACTTTGATGGAGATGGAAATTTTCAATGTGATGATGCCCACCATCAAATTAGATGTTGCAGTAGAAGCCAACAATTAATTAAAGATTTGGCATTAATACTAAATTATTTTGATATCTTTGGAAATATTAAAAAAGAAATGAAATCAGGATCTCTGTTGTATCATTTGAATATTCCATCAAAATATGCAGAAAGATATATGGAACATATTGGAACTGTTTTGCACAAAGAAAAATTAGAAAATTTAATTAATTATATTAAACGAGATAATAAGAAGTTTCTTTCTGAACAAATAGATAAAATTAATGGTCTAGGTGAAATAATTGCTCATTGTGGCAAAACATTGAATTTACCAGGCCAAAGTAGAACATATGGGTTTTGGAAAAATAAAGATAGCATTGGGCGTAGAACTCTAGAAAAATATTATGAAACTTTTAAAAATAATGAAAATTCTAAATTAATAGAAAATGAATTAAAAATTTTAGAACAATCAATTACATCTGGTGTTATTTGGGATGAAATTACTAGTATAGAATATTATACACCAGACCAAAATAATTATGTGTATGACTTTACTGTACCTGGCAATCAAACTTTTATGACTGATTATGGTGTCATAATTCACAACACACTTAACACTTTTCATTTCGCGGGGGTTGCGTCAAAATCGAATGTAACTCGTGGTGTACCTAGAATTGAAGAAATATTATCATTATCTAGCGACATTAAAAATCCTTCTCTCAGTATTTACTTAAAGCCAGAAGATGAGAAACAAAAAGAAAAAGCGCAATCAATTATGTATATGTTAGAGCACACGCGATTGGAAGAAATTGTTCGCTCTATTGAAGTGTGCTTTGATCCAGACGATTTGAACACGTTGATAAGCGAAGATAAGGGTACTATTGAACAATACAGAGCTTTTGAAAATATGGTATCTGAATGCGCAGAGGCTTCACTAAACACAGATGAGAATGAAAAATCCAAGTGGATTATTCGTATGGAAATGGATCCAGAAGTTATGCTCGAGAAAAATATTACAATGGATGATGTGAATTTCACGTTGAAAAACTGTTTTGATGAACAAATTAGCTGCATTTATTCCGATTTTAATTCTGATAAACTGATATTTAGAGTTAGAATGAATGATATTATTAAATCTGGTGGAAGAGGAGGGAAAACAAAGACAAAGGTAAATCCATTAGATCAGTCAGACCAGATTTATCTCTTGAAGAATTTCCAGGACCAGCTTCTTCAAAATGTTGTATTGCGAGGTATCAAAGGTATAAATAAAGTAATCCTTCGTAAGATTATTGATAATGTTGTAGAGAATAACGGCGTTTACAAAAAGCAAGAAATTTGGGTTCTAGATACAATTGGAACCAATCTAATTGATATATTGGGACTAGATTTTATAGATAATAAAAGAACAATGAGTAACGATATTGTAGAAATTTATAATGTGCTTGGTATTGAAGCGGCTAGACAGGCTATTTACAACGAATTGGTTGAGGTGGTCGAATTTGATGGTACATATATCAATTACCACAACTATAGTGTTTTAGTCGATAGAATGACTTTTACACACAAATTAATTTCTATATTCCGTCACGGTATAAACAATGATAATATTGGACCAATTGCAAAAGCATCCTTTGAGGAAACACCGGAGATGTTCTTGAAAGCCGCTAGGCACGCCGAGTTAGATACAATGCGTGGTGTATCTGCAAACGTAATGTGTGGGCAAGAAGGATTCTTTGGAACATCATCATTTCAAGTAGTTCTTGATATTGAAGAGATGCAAAAGCTAGAAGCAGTAAGTGAATACCGACCAATTAATGTAGAGGATGAGATCGATAAGTTCTTTGGTAAAATGACATTGAATGATCCAGAAGACCCCTGCGGAATTAATAAAATATCTATACAAAATAACGTGATTACCATTGAAGAAAAAGATATGGGTAAAGATAACAATTATAACCCAGGGTTTTAAATAAATATTAATAATTGTAATACAAATTAAAATCAATCTATAAGAAATTCATAAGATAAATATAAGAACGCATAAAATAAACAAAACAGTATAAATTTATAATTAATATATATTAAATATAAATTTTTTATATAAGTATGACTACTTATAGTTTGATAATTAAAAATATAATGCAAATACACGAGGATAATATATTTTCTTATAATTGTAAAACCACAAATATTGATAATATATTTAAGGTATTATTCGGAATTATCATTACAACAGATTTAACAGTCAACAATAAATTTAAATTTTTAAAAGATTCATTAGAAAATTTTCTTATTAAACAAACAAATAAACAAAATGAATTTATTGATTATTTTTGCAAAATCCAGAAAACATATAATACATTAAATAAATTTATATATAGTTATAAATATAAAAAATCAAATATTGTTGTAAATACAGATATGTGTTTAAATGAATTAAATGTAAATGATAAAAATACTATATGTATATTTAATAATAACTCCAAATATTTATTTCATATAAATGATTTAATTAAAATTATAAACACAAGCCTAACTAATTCATATTTATTTTTTTCGGAACCCAAATGTATAAAAAATCCTTATGATAACTTGCCATTTAACAAGTCAACCCTATATAATATATATTTTCATATTCGTTATAAGACAAATTATTATCCAGAACTATTTGTTAAATTTTTTCAGTGTAATTTTAATTTAACATTGTTTAAAAATAAGAATGAGTATATACTCCGGGAATATGCTATTAATAATTATGTATATAAATCGCCATCTAATATTTTATTAAAAGAAATTCATAATATGATAAAATATTTTAACCAATATTGCAAAGACTGTTTTCTTAAGTGTAAAATTCAAATAGATAAAGATTTCCCTTCACAAAAATTAATAAAAATTATGCAACCCTATTTATTATTATTTTTTATTTCGCAATACGCCTTTTTAAGAAGAGTAAGAAATGAAACAATGGAATTTTTTAAAAGATGTATGTTGCGTTTTTATTATTTTAATCCGTCTTTTGGAAGAAAAAAATATAAAATTTTAATAAAAACATCTTCAGACCTAAAAAAGAGGGTATGTGGAAAAATTATAGAATTTGATGATAAACATATCAAATTTAATAACATAGAGAAACAAACAAATAATTTTTTAAAAGACCATTTAACGTATGAAGATACCCCTTTATTTTATGATACAACAATATTACGAACTACCGTTTATTTTAATTTAATAACGAATCAAAACTACTTACACGAAGAAAATACAAACATTGACTTAAGTGAAAATAATGACGAAACCTATGTAGTCATTGATAATGAAAATAATAGTGAATGGGGTGAAAATATAAATGAAGATACAGATGATGAAGATAATGCTATTTATGAAGAAGAATATGAATCCGATAATGGTACTGAAGAGGCGGAAGACGATGATTCTATAAGCTAAATATTATTTTCACTAGGAATAACATTTATATGTTTATTTTTATTTTTTGCCGTTTTATTCTTATTTCCTTTTATTTCTACGTGTTTTTTAGACTTCTTTTTTGGTTGTAAAATAAATTCTTCTGAAGATACAGAAGGTGTCGTTTGTTCAATAATTAATTTATTTTGTTTATTTGTGCTATTTATATTATTTTCTATATTTTGTGGTATTTCCTCTGAATCACTTTCAATAATTAGTCTTACGTTATTTTTCTTTTTATATTTTTTCTGTGGTTTCGTAAAATTCTCTAAATAATGTTCGATAGATATTTTATTTTTAATAGACTCTTTAATGCCATCAATACAATTTTCATTTAGTTTATTTAATTCAATGAAAATATTATTCTCGTTTGTTTGAATTAACCTATAATTAGGAATAACTCCTGCTCTGAACCCAGGCAAAACAATAAATGCAAATTTATCGAATTCATTACCATAAACAACTAATTCGTGTTTTGTATAATTTGTTTGTAAAATTAATTTTTGAGAAACAAAAATAGTAGGTATATTATATTTTTCAATCAATAACCATAAATCAAGTGGTGTTAGAAAATAATTATCTGTATACAAAAATGTCGCAAAGTTTATTTGTCCGCTTTGCAACTGATCTCCTAATGTTTTTTTACCTTCTAAAATTAAAATGTCTACAATTTTATCAATATGAAGTTCCAAATACTTTTTATATTCTTCAAATAAATCATTTTTTATTTGGTTAACCTCTAATTTTTTGTGAGTTTTTTTTTCTATTAAATCAATAATAACTTGAAACGTACATAAGCTCGTTTTACTATATTCCACTTCAATATAATTTTCTGGAAAACATTTTTTCCATATACTTGATATAATATGCGTTTTAATAATTTTATTGCAAGTTTCGTCTGTTTTTTTAATTATAGAATTATCGTTTAAAGGGAATGAGTTTTCATAAACTTGACTTATAACGGGCTTCACTTCATCGTAAGAATTATTATTAATATATTTGTTAGTTATCGAAGGAACCAGTGCATCAAAATACTCTTGTGATAATAAAGATTGAAGTAGGATGATTTCGTTCTCTCTTAAATTGTATCCTACATTTCCAAATGATAGATATGTTTGCGGTTGAAGCATAAATGTTTTAATTCTATTATAACGAATAAATTCATCTGTTATTCTACCATAATAAATAGACTCGTTTGTTTTATTTGTAATTAAATTTCTCTCTGGAAGAATAATGTTACAGTCACCATTATCAGTAAAAATACATAAATTTTTCTCTGAAGAGCAGCTATCTTTATCTTTAACTATACAAGTAGATACTTGATTTATTAATTTGTAATAATTGTCATCTCCAATAAATTGTATTTTCTCTTTCACTAATTCACGAAGTAATTTATCTATATTTTTCAGTTTTTCTGAATAAATAATGTATTCTTTAGAGACTTCTTTTTCTATTTTTTCCCTTATTTTTGCGTTTTCATAATCATTTATTAATATGCGAATTGTATTTCTAAATACATTGTAGAAAGTAGTTTCTAGTCTAATTTTTTTAATATAATCAACTCTTTCTTGGTCAACCTGTTTTGTTGTCATAATTTCAACATCACTTTCTATACCATTTTTGAGGCGATTAATACCGTTATTACCGTTATCATTATTATCAATATTTTGTCGATTGATAATATAGCTAGTGTTATTGAATGAAGGTAAGTCTAACTCACTAGCTATTTCATCCAAACGTAATGGTTGTGATATTTGTATAAATTGATTTGTGTTTGTTAGAATACCCACAACGTGTTCATCTTCAACTACCTTAAATGCGGGCTTGCAAGGAATATCTGATTCAACTCTTCTTTTTTTACTTCTTTTATCTAGTTTGTTTAAAAATTGTACTGTATTTTTATATGTATCCCATAAGCCTATATCATTCATAAAAACAAAATCTAAATCTTTTTTCAATTCTTCGTCTAACGCAGAAGGATAACAAGGTATAAATCCAACGTTTTCACCAGGTAAAGGTTCTTGTGCTAAAACACCAATTACTTTATTATTAAAATTCATTACTAATTTATTTATTTTATAATGATAATTGTCTAATTTTTCAACTAAATCATAAAGAATCAAAGGCCTTTTTGCTTTATATACATTGGGCATACTTTCCAATGGTTTACATACTAAATTAAAAAAAGGTTTGATTATATCGTTAAAGACATACCTCATTGTTTTTGATAATTGCGGGTCATACTCTTTAAATTCTTTAGTAACAGAAATTTTTTTATTATTTGTTGAATATGAATATATTGGTTCATAATATCCGTCTTCTTTCATTAAAATAACCGTTGGTTTTCTTGCTTGATAAAACTCATTTGAGTAGTGATTTGTTGGACATAATAGATGTACATTATTAGTAATATCGTCTTTTGGTAATTGAAATATGATAAGGTTTACGCCATTAGGGAACAAATATTTATTAGGAGTAGTTATTATATCCCATAAATATGTGTGGTCAATTAATGCATCATCATCCTTTAAAAAATTAATAAAATTTTCGTAGGCACTTATTACTTTTGAATAATACGCGGCATCTTCAGGTTTATTAATGTCAAGTTTTGAAAATAGATTGGTGTTTTTATATTTATTTATATCTACTTTACTATTTGGGTTGTTAAAATCTATAACTAAATTTCCGTTTTGATATTTAATAAATTTGTCAATGGTTATTGATTTAATAATTCTTTCTCTCATTTCCTTTGCAGTTAAAACCCTTGCAATTTTATTTACACTTTTATTATCATTATCAATAATTCGTTTACCAAAAAATAATAAATCTGAAATACAAGAAATAAATGATTGATTTTCATTAATCTCCACTCCATGACGAAGTAAGCACGGTTGATTTTCTTTCATATTATTACTGGTGCTAACATTACAATTTGCATTAACTTCGTGAAGCATCATTTGTATCTCAACCGGGAGATATCCCCACCTACCGGGGTCAAGTGGAAATTTTTCAGGTCCTTTTACATATTCATCCTCTTCTGCGTATTCATTGTTAGCCTTTTCTTGTTCTTTTTCTTCTTCTTCTCCATTTTTGTTTTTAACGTTTGACACTTTTTCTGGATTATTTTTTCCATAACATTTTTTATTTGCTTTTATTCTTCCTTCAGTATTATATTTATCAAAGCAGCAAGGTAAACAAAGACCGTCTGGATGAGAATCAGGTATTAACCCTGGGAATTTCTTATAATCATTTTTACCTGGTTTTGGTTTATAAAATTCATAAATATAATAACCTGGTTTTACTTTTTTCTCTCCTTTTGGTAATACTTTACCACAAGTAGGGTGTACTAATTCTTTTTTACCATCTTTCCCAATAACTTCTTTTAATTCGCTTGGTTCTATTACTGTATTATTTTTTAGACACCAGAACCTAGGACAAATATAATTATATTGGTTTTTTGGGTTAGAACCATATTTAATGACATCTTCTTCCCTTAAAAACCCTGGATGTTCCTTATTAATATTTTCAAGCTGTTTATCTGTTAAAATAACTGGCTGCCTACGCATATTGGAACTGCACGTCCTAGGGTAAGAGTTGTATTTAGCTGTATCTTCCTTTAAAATTAAAACAGGGTCCTTTTCTTCTATAAGTGTTTGAAAATAATATGGTTTATTTAATTTCATACCATCAATGTCTCTAACTTCATCTTCATCATCTTCATTATCTTCATCATCTTCATCATCTTCATCATCTTCATCATCTTCATTATCTTGAGAAAAATGTGATTGTTCGTGTTTATTAGGATCATCATTTTTATTTACAGAGTATTCTTTAACTTTCGATAGTTCGGTTTCCTCTGAAACTGTCTGGATACTATTTTCCTTTTCTTTTTCTTGAGAAATACTTGGTGGTCTTTCCAAGGAGTCACTTTCAGATTCAGAAGGAAAATCCGGCAAACTCTTTATTTCTGAGTTACTTGAAGATTTTGTTTTAATGGAAGGGATCGATTCTTCGGAACTAGAAACTCCAAAAGATTCTAATTTAGCATTTACTTTTATATCATATGGTTCACTTACAATAGATTCAGAGTCAACATCTTTAGCGCGCGGCTCACTCTGAATTGATGATTCGCTTGATGAATCCGAATTAATTTGCCCGCCATTCCAATGATATTCATCACTTTCCTCATATTCAATTTTACCTCCTACAGATTCATAATCGTTTCCTTCATCATCATCCTCTTCTTCATCCTCATCATCTTCATTATCAAAAAATAAACTTAATGCACCTTTGGGTTTATTTATATCTACATTTTTAAAGTGATTTTCATTATTATGTACACGATTAATCACGGTCTCTTCGGATAGAGATATAACATCTTGAGCTTCTACCTCTTCTTGCCATTCTTTTGAACATATTTTACTAATTTCTTTGCTATGTAATTTGGTAGAGGTTTTGTTTTGTGTTAACCTTACTATACTATCTAAATAAATAGGTAAAGTATACAAATAATTTATATCAATTATGTTTTCGGTTGTAATTGTTATAATCCCTGTTTCTTTTTCAAGAGAGATAATTGTTTTAAAACCAGGATTATTCTTAATTTTAATATCAGATTTGCCTACCCCTTTTTCAACCTCTAGTTCATTTGCTACTTTTCTTACCATATCAATGGCTTCTTCTCTATTTAATTCATCTGAAAAATTTTCTAGTAATGATTCTATAATCTGATCACCGCGTAAACCTTGTTGGGATTTTTCTAAAATAAAAGCTTCTTGACTAGTAAATTTACTATAATTGGAAACACGCTTAAAACGTAAATTCGTTGTGTTTCCTTTAAACTTATTTGTTTCATTAATAAATATGCTTGATATGCAACCTTTATATTCTTCTATATTTAATGGTTTGTTAATTAAAATTTTTGTTTCATATGTCATATTCTGAATTTCTAGACTTTCATCGTTTAAGCTAACGAATTTATTTAGTTTATAACCAGTTTGTTGTAAAAAATTAGTAATCTCCTCTATAACTGGGTTTACTGTTTCCTTAAAAAGTCGGTCAATTCGGTCAACATTTGTTAATGTATTAAATTCCGCGGTTATTGTTATAAAGCCATTTTCATTAAATTCGCAAATAATTGGCTGCATCTCACCGTCAAAGTTTGTTTCAATATAAATAGCAACACATTTATTACGTGCAATATTTTTCATTAATTTAAAAATGGTAGGTTTTTTTAAATAAGGTATTTTTCTTCCATCTGTAGAAATTTTATCAGTATAAAGTCTATAGATATTTTCTTGTCTAGAGGAAGGGTTTAATTTAATTAATGGGTTTTCTTCTGTAGCGTGAATAATTTTAAATATGATTTCAAGCGGTATTTTAATTTCGAAGTCTTGCTTTATTAAAGCTTTAATATATTTTATTCCTTTGCTAACATAATTCAATTCTGATTTTCGTAAATTATAAATATTATAGAATAAATCAATAGTTTTAAACGTTCCGATAACTTTTTCATTTACATTTTTTTTATTATTATCAAACAATTTACTACGATTTGCATTGATATCTTCTAAACTATTAATGTTTTTATTATGTAGAAATGGGAAATATATTTTCAGTGTTATTTCTTCCGATAAATTTGGGTTGTGAATATTATGATATGAGAGAACATCTTCGGCGAGACAAATATAAATACTGTTATCAAATATTTCTCTAGTATTCAGTAATAAATGACTATTTAATGTAGTTAATGAATTATTCAATGGTTTTTCAAAAAAACTATCGTATTCCTCAACGTAATATGGATCACAAATAAAGGGATAATCATAATCATTTACTAATAATTTTTGACCAAGACTTTTATTTACAACATATTTATTATTATCAAGTTTCATATTAAAAATATCATCAAATGTATAGTTTTCTTTATCGGATATTTTTTTTACTGGGTTGCCATATTCATCGCTAATAATATTTGAAATAAATTGTTGCAATTTTGTTTTTGTTAATTCAACTTTCTGGTTTTGTGTAAGTGTTTTGTAAACAAAATCTGATTTCATTTTAACTATTTTTTTAACATACAAATAAATTTCATCTAATGATATATTTTCTTTCAATTCATTAAATATTTTTATTTTAATTGTTGCAATTGAGTCATCAAGATAAATTCTTTGTTCAGAAATTTTTATAGAAATTTTATTAGAATGAATTTCTTTGATTTCTTTATCGGAAAATATTTTTTTATAAAAGTCTTCTTTATTTTCTTGAGATTTATTACCATTAAATACATATATAGTATTTACTTTCCCATTATGTATTTTTTTTGCCTTGAATATAGGGGTCTCTAAGTAAATAACATTTTTATTACTTTTTATTTCGGATAATGGGTTTGTCATATATATAAAGCTAGTATTATTTTTAATTTAATTATGTAGAAAGTAATTAAATTAAACGTGAAATAAATATAAGAGAGATAATAAAATTATTACTTTTAATCTTTGTATAATATAATGTTTTGATTGTATAGATCTAAATCTTCTATTTCATTAATATCATAATTGTGAAAATCTGAACGACTTCTAACTAAATAATTATCACTATCACCCCTTGTACATTTTATATTATCCCAATATTCTTTCGATAGACAGCAGTAGTGATTATTCGTAAAATAATCTGAATTCACAATCATAAATTTAGAAGCATCATCCACGTATGTTTTATTTATAAATTCCGCGAAATGAACATTCAATGATGAAAAATCATAAGATGAATTTACCAAATATTTATACTTAGGGTCGTTTGAATTATCTAATCGTCTTTTAGTGAAGGATTTAACAATATATTTGGGTTGAATAATATGACCATTTGATCCAAAGAGTGATTGTTTTATTTGAATTTGGGCTAAATGTTCACAATTAGTGAGTAAATTAGCCAAATTTATATTTATGGGAGACCATACATACTCATCTATATCGACCATTAATAACCACTTTGTTTCCTTTATCAAAGGCAAAATATGTCTATTGTATAAATTACGTTGTCTTCCCAAATAATATGGTTCTTCTACATTAAATAAAGTAATTATATCTTTATCAATATATTCTTGTATATTTTCTATAAAATTATCACTACTATTATCATTAATTAAATAAAAATGTTCTGCGCCGTGATGTAGATAATGTTCTACCCATTCTTTTATAATAGCACTTTCATTTTTGAACATTGCGCCTACCGAAAAATAATATTTTTGTTCCATATAGGTTTAACCCAATATCTTTTTAATTATTTTAACATAATATAAATAAGTAATATAATTATAAAATAAAAGATTAAATTTAAAGTAATAAATATACTTATCTATTATGAAAACGTATATAGATAAAGAGGATTGTTCTATTATACTTAAAAAAACTTTAGCTACTGCAATAAAAAATTTATGTGAATTACAAAAAATCAAAAATCAAAAATCAAAAAAATATCAAAAAATATTTGAAGAATTAACTATTCTAAATGAAATAATCGAGTCTGTAAATAAATATATAGACATTATTGGTTAGCATTTGAAATTATACAACCTAAAAAGAAACAATGTTTTATAAAATATAATTTATAATATATGAATAATATATTATAAAATGGTAAAAATAGCCATACCTATTCGTTATTTACCAAAAAAATTAACACGAAAAGACAAGAAAAAAGTCGTGAATATGTTAATGAAATCTAGAAAACTCTACAAAAAACATAAATATTACAATAGAAAACCTGTCGGTTCTTATAAAAGTAAAAAATCTAACCATATAATAGAAGCACGTAAAATATATAATCTAGATAACATTGTACCGAATAAAGAGCTATCACTTGCTACTGGTTGTTCTATTGAAGCATTAAATAAAATTGTAAATAAAGGAGAAGGTGCTTATTATTCTTCTGGTTCAAGACCAAACCAAACAGCACAATCGTGGGGGTTTGCCAGACTAGCTAGTTCTATAACTGCAGGTAAGGCAGCTGCGGTTGATTATGATATATTGGAAAAAGGGTGTGATCATAAAAAAAAAGCCTTTATTTTGGCTAAAAAATCTAGAAGAAAATACAAGTACGGTCATTCAAAAACGAAAAAAATAATGGTTTGAAAAGTTAACTAATATTGTTACAAATAAAACACAAATAAAATAAGATCTTATACTAAATCATAATATGGATTATCGTTAATATCCATACCGCAATATTGTTTTGGATTATTCTTATAATCAATTGGATCATATATACCAGCCTCTTTGGCATTCCCCAATAAAAATTTAAAGTTTTGCCAAAAATCTTGTTTGTGACCAACTGATTCCGTCATTATATGAGACAATTCGTGCAAAGCAACAAATGTTAATGTATTAATGTCAATCAATTTGTTCCCACTTTTAGTTGTATTTAAACAAAATGCAATTTTTTCTCCTTTATTTTCACTGTAAGCAGTTAATTCACTTGTGGGTAATGTTTCACTAATTTTTTGAGGGTTGAAACCTTTTACGAGTCGTTTTGTACGAGGGTCCTCTGGGTGTTTTGAATTCATATAGTTAACCATATCTTTCATTTTTTGCGTTACTTTTGCTAATAAATTTGCCGCTAATTCTAGTTTCTCTCTTTCTCGGACACAATAACGATTCCCATCTTCTGAAGCTATAATACATTTTAAGTTATAGGCATCTGATTGGTAATAAATTACTAGACAGAAAAACAGGACAAATGCCACAAAAACATAAAAAAATATTGTGTGTTTTCCCATATATTATAGAGGTAGAAAAGGTATTACTCAAAATAATATTAAATAAAATTGAATAATAAAAGTTTATCATTATTTCTATTAATAAAGAATGAACACACTTAATTATATAGGTTGCAAAAACAAATTATTTAATACTTTATTGAAAATATGTAAAGAAAACATAGATGATATCAAAAACAAAACATTTATGGATCTATTTTCTGGAACTGGTGTCGTTGGGTTTAATATGATGCAACACTTTTTACATTGCAGCGCGAACGATATGGAGTATTATAGTTATGTAATAAACTATGCATTATTAAAATGTAGTTACACAGAAAATATTAGATGTTTAATTGAAATATGCAATAATTTAGATTCGGTTGAAGGGTTAATATATCATAATTTTAGCCCTACAAATACGTGTGAAAGAATGTTTTTTACAAATGGTAATGCTAAAAAAGCGGATGCTATAAGAAAATACATTGGTGAAAAGTTTGCAATAAATGAAATAACAGAAGATGAATTTCATTTCTTATTAGCTTCATTATTGGTTTCTATTGATAAAGTAGCAAATACTTCCTGTGTTTATGGAGCATATTTAAAGGAATTCAAAAAACCCTCATTAAAAGACCTCGTCTTGACACCTATCCATAAAAATACCGTAATTAATATAAACAATACAAATAATACAAACCAAGTCTATAATGGATTAGCCGAAAAATTTGCTGAGGAGGACGCTGCGTATTATGATGTGGTTTATATAGATCCGCCTTACAATCAGAGACAGTACAGTGCTAATTATTCTCCTTTAAATTATATAGCATATTATGATAAAAATATTATCTTGAAAGGTAAAACTGCTTTAATAGAAAATTATAATAAAAGCGATTTTTGCAAAAAGACCGAAGTGAAAAAAGCATTTACTAACTTAATTAATGGTATCAAATGCAATTATTTAATTATTTCATACAACAATGAAGGTCTATTAACAAGAGAAGAATTACAAAATATTCTATTAAAAAAAGGTTCCGTTAAGCTATATAAAATAAAATATAATAAATTTAAAGCTCAAAAAAACGTAGACAAACAATTTGTGGAAGAATATTTATGGATGATAGATACCAGTAAAAAAGGAGAGTTAATTATAGAAATTGATTTTGAGATGATAAAATAATTACATAGTTAAATATGTACAATTTCAAATTTATCTTTAAAATAATCCAATAGTTTTTCAAAACACCAACGAAATTTAATGTTGTCCCTATGGTTGTGTACTTGAAATTCCCCTATAGAATCTCCATCTATACTAATCGTGGTGCTTTCATTCCATTCTTTGTTGTTTTTTATGTGGCTGAACTCAATATTGTATTGTTGCCAATCTATATCGGAGTTTTTTTTTATAAATAGAATACGCTTCCGCTGTTGATTATAATATATAATGTCACAATCAAAAGTGTATTCAAAGTATTTTTCTAACATTTTCTTCACGTTTTCTTGGATATATAATTTTATTTGAGGTGTATCATACGTATCTTGTAAAATAAAATGTTGGCAGAATTTTTTTTTGCTAGGCTGTCCAATAACTTGAGGACAAACTTTATCTCCCTTTTTTGTAGTTTTTGCACTGAGATATTTAATTTCGGTTGATTCGGATGACGTAGTAAAATCATACCTAGCACCATTTTTCGCAGTATGTGTTAACATATATGGAAACAATTCTTTTAACGGAAATATTTGGTCTTTTATTTTAAAAGCTTCTTCCATACTATATTTATATTTTCCGTTATAAGAAGTATCGTAGAGAAGGCAAATAGCCATTTCAAATATTTTTCCCAAATCTTCTGTTATTACCTTTTTCTTTTTTTCTTGATTGACTTTTTCCTTTTCATTTTCCGTTTCTTTAATATTATTCGGAAATAAATCTATTATATTTCCATCATCGTCTTCTATAATTAATTTCTGAGGCATTTTAGTAATTATGGTTTAAAATATTTAAAGGAAATTATATCAATTTTAATTTATAGAGAGTACTTACTGTAACTAAGAGTAAAATATACACATAATAAAATATTACACCACTCATATTTTACATATTTCAAGACAAATCTATGAAATATATAATAACATTATTTAACTATTGAATAAAGGTCATTTATTACCGTATTTATTACTGAATCCCATTGTCTTATATTTTTCTGTCGAATCATTTTCATATTAGGATACCATAGACATGTATTTTCTTTGCCCCATCTCCAATCACACCCCATCGTTAACAAAGTCCAACATTTCACCTCCATTGTGGAAGCAATATGAACCAATGATGTATCTGTTGAAATTACCAAATCTACTTTTTTTAGAATAGTTATAGTGTCTTTAAATGCATCACCAGAGTTATCGATTTTATTATACAAATTTTTTACCTTATATTTCTCAAGTATATTTATTTCCTCTTGGTTAACTTCTTTTTGTACACTAATCCAGTTAATATTTTGTAGAAATTCATTTTCAAATAATGGAATCATATTTTGTAACTCCATTCCTCTATTATATTTTTCGCATATGTTTTCATAGTTTCCGTGCCAGTTAATAACCACATTTAATTTAACTGGGTCAATTACATCTTTTAAACATATATTGGATTCTGGTAAGTTAATTAAATAATAATCTACATAAAGGGATTCATACGTAATTCCCAAATAATATAGTAACATTGTTATGTTGATATGATAATCAAAATGTGATATAATATGACTATTGCTGTGATTTATTACCTTTATATTTTTAGTATCTTTATATATATCTCTATATATCCAATACAACGAATCATCAATAATAAATAATACATTGTTGTTTTTGTTCGTTTCACAAACTCTTTTAATAAATCTATTATACATTATTTTATCTCCAACACCGCCACTTGTATAAATCAGAAGAGTTTTATTAATGTCATCTTCTTTGAAATAGTCCATAGTTTCAAAATGAATATTAATATTTCCACCTTTTGACGTTACTGTATTTATATATTTTGCATATTTTTTGCTATCTATAAAATTATTTTTTTTTAATAATAAATGAGCATATTGTATTTTAAAGTGATGTAACATAGCTTCATTGTTTTTTATGACATTATCTATTATATTAATGTATTCGTGTATTTTATTTTCATAAACATTTACATTTCCAGTTACGCAACAAGCTAGTTCCATACAAAAAAATAAATTTATTATTTTGTCAGTAGGTTTATAATTACTATATTTTTCACATAATATGGATATTATATTAAAAGATTGTATAAAATATCCTGTGTAATAATATTTTATAGCAGCGTCAAAAAGGTTGATATCTTCTATACTCATTTCATTTGCTTCAGTTGTATTTAAATATACTTTATCATTAGATGTCAAAGTATTAGATGTATATATTTTTTCTTCTTTTATATATGATTCGTATATATTATTAATTTGAGATTTTATATAGTATCTAATATCATTGTTAATATGTATATTTTCTGCACATTCTATATAAGATTTATCGTATATTTTATTTGTACTTTTAACTCTTATTGTATTTTCTAAATCCCATAGTTTTTTATTAACTATATATAAATCATTCAAAAATTTGCTTACATTACCATCATCTGGTCTTATCCATTTTTTTAAACTTTCATACTCCTTTGATATATTTTCTTGTTTTTTAATATCATTTACATTTTCTAATTTAATTTGCAATATACTTATTTTATCTATAATTTCTCCATAGGAACACTCAATTGTATATTTCATTCTATTGAAATATAACAAAATATTTATAATATTATTTTTAAATATTATAAATAATATTTTACACTAAAATAATTTATTGGTGACCAGATCCAATCTCAAGGGGAGGTCTCATAAAGTCTGGCTCAATTGTGGAATTCATCCATGGCCCCACGTTCAATTGTGGGTTGGGAGGCTCAGAACGAATCTGCAAGTTAGCATTTCTCAAACTTTGACCAACTGTATCAATACCAATATGGTAACCAGCTTTTAACAAATTAACATTTGAAAGCTCACCTTTACCAGAAGGATTTAGTTGGGCCCATTGAGAGTTAGTATCCTTGGGTAAAAGTTCGGCAGGATTTTGGATACTTGCGTGAGATAAAGCTGTAGGAACCCCTGGTGAACTTGTTTGAACACCATTGACGGCAGCAAAAACTTCATTTCCATTTGGATCAGAAGGGCGAACCCCGGCAGAAGCCTGCAAATTTGTGTTCTTGTATTGTTGTTGCATTTGGTCATTTGATTCGTGACCAGGCATACCCTTTGCACCTAAATAAGACGCGAATAAATAAACACCATATGCTACAATTAATAAAACAATAATAGCTCCAATTCCATAGTCATTCCATAGCTTTTTTAAAGAGACTGTCATTATATAAAATTAATGATAAAATAATTTTTAGAATACATATTAATTATTCTAAACATTTAATGGAAAAAATGGTATATCTATTTATAGTCCTTCCAATTCACTTTCGGAAACATTCTCTATTTCTTCGTCAATATCACTATCACTATCATTCAAGTTTTCAATTAAATATGTTTTCTTAATATTCTTTGCCTCTAAATAAGCTAAAAGCGCATTTTTTTTTGCTAACTTTGCTTTATTTCTTGCTTCTTTATATAACTCAAAATAAACTTGGTTTGGTTTCTTAAGTTGAATCGCTTCTAAATTATTCTCCAATTCTAAATCAGTATTACTTAATTCTTTTAGTTCATTTGGGTTCTCCTCAATGTCTTCATTTAAATCTTCAAAATCTACTATCAAATCCAATTCATCAACAATTCGGTTTACGTCCTCGTTCTTATTATCTATAACATCAACCGTATTTGTATGTATTTCTAAAGAGTTTTCATTTTTAATATTATTGGAATCATTCATAGGTGTATCTTCTGATTTTGATTCTTGCTCGATTATATTTTCAAGTTGATTTACATTTTCTCTTTCTAACTCATCTATTTTAAAATCTCCTAAAGTAACGTCGCTTTGTACTACATTTTCTGAATAAATTGCAGGTTTTTTGTTTGTTTTAATCATACAACTATCAAAAATAGGTTCATTGTCTAATACCATTACTTGTTTCAATTCAATTTCTATTTGAAAATTTCTAGAGGTGAATTTAATCCCTTGTATTTCTAAAATAGAAACGATGTTTGTTTCAACAGATACATCATCTATAGATAATGAAATTTCTTGTTCATTGTATATCTTAACATTCGGTAAATTTGTATGACTTGTTTTAGTATTTGCTCTTACTAAATAATACTTTCCTGATTTATATACACGAATAGTAGAATTAAATGCAGTTTCTATGTCACTTTCTTCTAAACTATTTTGAAACCACGTATCTCTTCTCTCGAAAATCAATTTTTGACATCTTTCTTCTAAATTTTCGAACCAATGTATGAGTGATTCGGAATTTTTATCAAACATTAAATCGCAATAATATTTTTTACCAGTTTTTACAAAGCCTTGACGTGTTTGACTTTTGCAAGTTTGAATGTATAATGGTTTCTTATTATATTCTATTTTAGTAAAGTATGCCCCTCCTTGAATACCTATAGGATGTGCTAAAGAAAGTTTTGAAAAATCAAATGATTCATTTGGCTCAATAATATTATCCATATTATTCAAAATACAGAAAAATTAAAATATATAAACACGCACAGAATATATTTTATTTATATGTTTATTAAGTATGAAAGATTCCTTAGTACAACAGTGTTTAGATATTTTAAAGAGGGAAGATATTAAAACCGAATTTAAAATGTTATTAAAACCTATAATAGATTTTATATTGTATGAAATAAACCCGTATATTTATATAACGGTAACTTTAGTATTTTTAATTTTTATAATGATTTTAGCAATACTTGTTATTTTAATTATATTGATGCGTAATAAAACTATTACAAGTAAATTATTTTAGAGCAGTTGTTTTATATTTTCTCAATAAAAACTAGTAAAATATATTTTATTCTCATCAAATTATATAGTATGGCAAAACATAGTCGCAGACATAAACGTTCTCATAGTCGTAAACACAAACGTTCTTCTCATAGAGTTAAAAGAGGAGGCAGCAATTATAGCTCTGCTGCTTCTTATGGTAGTTATGTAAATGGTTCTGGAGATGCACAATATAGCAGAGTATTTGATCAAACCGTATCAAATGCTTCTACACCATCTAACGTAATTGTTGGTGCTCAAGGACAATGGACGCAACAACCCAATATCCCAACTGCCCAAAACTTGGCTTTAGTTCAAACTGCAGGTAAGAGTCGCAGGAAACGTGGTGGACTTTTAGGCGAAGTCATTACTCAAGCGGTTGTGCCTTTTGGAATTCTTGGGTTACAGCAAACGTATAAGCGCAAGAGACACGGGGGTAAAAGTCGCAAACATAGACGTTAGGTTAACGCTATTTAATGGGTTTACACGTAAGTTATTTCATTATTTATATTTTATTTTATATAATTAATGAATTTTGAAAATCAAATCAAAGAGTGGGTATCTATTGATAACCAGATTAAACAATTAAACGAAAAAACAAAAGAGTTACGTGAAAAACGCGATAGTCTTGAAAATAATATAACAAATTATGCTAAATCAAATAATCTTTCAAATGCCTCTGTAAAAATAGGTGATGGAAGATTGAAATTTGTCAATACAAACGTTACAGAACCCTTAACCTTTAAATATTTAGAGAGAAGCCTAGGAGAAGTTATCAAGAATGAAACCCAAGTAAAAATTATATTAGAATATATAAAAAAAAATAGGTCTGTAAAAGTTATACCAGAAATTAAGCGGTTTTCTAATAATTAATTAATATATAAATATATTAATAATTAGTATGGAAGACATTAACTATATAGGTGCAGATGAATTAGTATTTAATAAAGATAATAATGGTGGTATATATTCTGGGGGTTTCAGTGTTAAATCAATTATGATGAAAGCCGGTGTCTCTCCTATAATGACAGTTAATACTGATAAACAAAATGGCGGTGGTGCTAATGTTTCTGACCTATTTGAAAGTTTGGTAATTCCTAATTGGACATTGAGTTATGGAAATAGAATGACTGGCGGTGAATATAACTATGAAAGTGATAAAGATGATTTTAGTGAGGAAGAAGACGAAGAAATAGACGACGACTTGCACGACAAGTTATTGAACTTGGTAAGAGAGCACGAGTTCAAAGGAGGTCTAAAAGAATCCATTTCAAATAGTGATACCATCGCAAAAGTTAATAAACAGAAAATAACCAGAAAATACAAATTACGTATGAAAAAAGGCGGTACAAAAAAAAATAAATAACGTTGGAATGATGGTTGGAATGATGGTTGGAATGATGGTTGGAATGATGGTTGGAATGATGGTTGGAATGATGGTTGGAATGATGGTTGGAATGATGATAGAAATTTAGTAACTAACGAATTAGTTATTAAATAAAAAAATGAAATGATATTCACTAGAATAGTGAGTACAATATTATTATATCAAGTTGTAAAGTTACTACATACGTACTTTTGTTAAAATGAGTCAGAGTATGCAAAGACAACGAGCACCCAGAAGATGTTCTCAATGCCGTAAAATTGGGTGCAGTAAAAACAAAGCAAATTGCGTATGGAATAGGAATATTGACATTGATAGAATGACCCGTGGTTTGGAACCCTTATTCGGAATCAACACTCGCTACACTACCTTTCGAGACTATGATGATATTGTTCCTCAGTCTGGCCTTAAATTGGGGTCTGAATATGTAAAGGAAATATCCCTCGTATTGGATTTGTCTGGACCGATGGAAGAGGAACACGAAGAAGAGTGCGGGATTTGTTACAGCAATCAATGCACCATCGCGTCAAATTGCGGACACAAATATTGTCGGATTTGTGTTCAAAACTTATGTATAGAAATAAAAGACAAAACCAAGGGTCTTGACTGTGCCTTTTGTAGATCGTGTATCACGACATTTACTACCACTGACGAGTCCACTCACGGTATTTTCACATCCTTTATTCAGAATGTGTTTTAATGTTTATCATTGTAATTTGTAACTCTAATTAAACCTTTTTATACCTTTTTACACCCTTGAAGATTTACACCTTTTCTCATTTAATATGCGCATTTTTAACTATCTTCTTTTTATAATATTTACCTTCTTCACTACACATATTATCATATTCTCTTAATGTAGAACAATAAAAGTATTCATCATCTTTAATACCATTAACTAAATAATTAATTTTTCCATCTTGTTTTGGAAAAAGATAACACTTACCAAATTTACCAGTATCATTATCAGGTATAAAATATTTACAATTAATACATAATTTTGGTTTATTTTGCTTTAAAGAAATAATTGGTAGAATAATAGAGTAAAAAATTAAAATAATATAATTCATTAGTTATGTATACAATTAATTCGTTTAAGTAACTAATTGTATATATATTTAAATGTGCGTTTTAAATGAGAAAAGGTGTAAAACGGAACATTTAATTATAAAAAAGAATTAAATATTATTATTATTATTATTATTATTATGGATATTACACCAAACGATTACACATTTAAGAAAGTAGAAGAATTAAGAAAACATGATAAATATTTTTTAAATGATAAAATATACACTGTCATTGATATTCGGTATTTGAGATGTCGCGGAAATGTTCATCATAAATTAAGACATATAATAT